>Ga0099364_10008966_pt1 | contig 13969 bp, 13 predicted proteins | sample TergutTh196P3_FD_73070 | JGI IMG/M metagenome (GOLD analysis project Ga0099364, IMG submission 73070) | Microcerotermes parvus P3 segment gut microbial communities from Pointe-Noire, Republic of the Congo - Th196 P3 | ecosystem: Host-associated > Arthropoda: Insects > Digestive system > Gut ...
TCTCCTCAATGCCGATAACGATGTAACCTCCGTTTGTATTGTTGAAATCATTCGCATAAGCGCAGATTGACGGTATTATCTCCGACGGATTCCAGCCGCGTTTGTATTCCACGCGGTCGCTCTCCACAACGCGGTCTTTGAGCAGGGTTTCGAGTTTTAATGGGATCATATTGGATAATCTCTTTCTCTTTATCTTGAGGAGTAGCTGGTTATTGTAGCCGTCCATTTAGTCGTCAGTGGAACAGCCCTCTTTTTCACATTCATATGGAAGGTACGGAATGTATCGCTGCTTCATCCGAAACACCTCCATGCCCGATATTATACTACGCCGCAGGTATATTGTCATTATATTTATTGATGTATATTTCACGCAACTATGAGAAACCCAAAGCAATGAAAACATAAACATACCCTTGGACAAATCCGCAAATGGAATGTCTAAAGGTATGTTTGGCACCCTCGGCGCGAATCGAACGCGCGACCTACCGCTTAGGAGGCGGTCGCTCTATCCCCTGAGCTACGAGGGCTTTTTTTATTTACGCTAATGTGTGGTTTGGGGCTTTGGGCGCCTATTTCCCATATGCTAGAAAGAATAGTCGAACAAAGAGCCTGCGTTGAAGAAGTTGTATTGCAGCAGTTCGCCGAAGCCGGAGTATGAGAAGTTTTCGGTTATGCTGTCGCCGAACAATGATTTGCTCACGAAATTCGACGTGTGCTGAGATACGTTGTCCGATAGTCTGGAGAGCTGATTTGTGAAGCCGTAGTTCCTTCCGCTGTTTTCCGTGAAGAACTGTTCGAGTTTTCCGCTCTCCGCTGCCGCGTTTAGCTTGTCCTTGTCAATATTCATAGTGCCGTCGGTGTTAAAGCCAATGCCTATGCCTGACAGCGAACCTGAGTACATTCTGGATATGTTGTCCATTTTTGAAGCTAGGTTCTGCGCCTTTGCATCGCTTGACCGTTGTGTCGCTTCTATGTGAAGGTCGTTGAAGCTTTTTACCAGATCGTTGACGGCGCTCTTTGCATACTCAATATCCTTGCCGGAAGAAACCTTCACTTCCTTGTCGGACGCTTTGTTGAATGTCACGCTTAACCCATCGCCAAGATCGACGGTGTTTGAGCGGGATGTGCGCGTCTCGCCGCCGTTGACGCTATAAACGGCGTCCCTTGCTTCGCGCGACACCTCGTCCACGCCTGTCCGCGACGCCAGATTGCCTGTTACGTCGGACACTGTGAACTTGCTTTTTTCGTTGTTCCCCGTGTTGGTGGATTCAAGTTTCAGAGTGCTGGTGCCGTTCTTTGAATCGGTCTCGACGGTAGCTTTGACGTCGATTCCGGCGTTGTTGATGGCGGTTGCCATTTTATTCTGCACGTCGCTGTTTGTGTCGCTTGCAGATACGTTAATGGAGAGTTCGGTGGTCTTTCCGCCAACGTCGATGGAGAACTTGCTTGTTCCGCTGCTGCCGAAAGATTCTTTCGCGTTCAAGCTCGCGCCCTCGTTTGCTTGTCCCGCCGCCGTTTGGTCTATTTTGACGGTCGTTTCCTTAATGCTGCTCGGTTTGGTCGGGGAAGTATTGACAGTCATAACGTCAGTGTCCGACGAAACCGCTGCTTTCTTTGAAAACGCGGAGCCTGAGAGTTCTTTGAGCGTTCCGCTTATATCCTTGGACGCTGACTTTATGTTGTTTACATAGTTGAGCGCTCCGTCGCCAAGCTGAAAACCTTGAGCCTTATTGGCAGAAAACAGATCCCTGTTAAGCCTAATGCTGTTCAGCGCTGTGCTGCCTTGGAACATCGTGTTGTAAATGCCGTATATCGACGCGCTACTGTTGATGTTATTGACTTTCACGTTTAATCGCCTCGCTTTCTGAACAGATAAGTCTCCAAACACATACTATCACCTAACACGACAGATGTCAAACATTTTTGATTGCCGGCGCAGTGGTTGACATTTCCACGAGTTTTCTGAGGCGGTGGTTTAGGCATGATTTTGTCATTGGCGGAGTTGAAATCTCAGCAAGTTCCTTGATGCTCAGTTCGGGATTGTTCAGTCGCATATAAGCTGTTTGCTTGAGCTTTTCGGGGAGCGATTCAAAGGCGCCCGCGGTTTCGAGTTTCCTGATTGCATCGATTTGGGCGGCGGCGGCATCAACTGTTTTTGTGACATTTGCCGTGTCGCAGTTGACTTTTCTGTTAACGCTGTTGCGCATGTCCTTTTCGATTTTGGCCGACATAAGCTCCATCGCATGCAGCGGCGCGCCGATCGTCGTCAGAAAATCCTCTATTTCGGAGCTTTGCTTGAAATATGTGATGTAGTTGCCGCCGCGCGCTGTTTCTTTCGGGTTAAAGCCCATTTCCAGCAGCAGCGAGTATGTTTGGCGCGCAACGCTGTAGTGCGTCGTCACAAGTTCGAGATGATAACTCTTTGCAGGATCGGTCACCGCTCCTCCGGTCAGGAATGCGCCGCGAATGAAGCTTCTGCGGCAACAGTCTTCTTCAAGCACGCCAAGGTTTACGTGGTGCGCAAGAAGATTGTCCGGCGAGAAGCCGTAGACCTCGAAAATGCAATTTAGCTTTTCGGGAGCGCTAATAACATACGACAGTTTTCCCGTTTTCTCCGGAATCGGCAGGGTGTCGAATGAGATTGAAAAAGCGTGGGAGAATTGCTCGGTGATACGTTGCCCGAGAAATGGATTCCCTGTAATTATCCTAATTTCTCTGGCGGAAAACGTGTTGCAATAGAGCAGCATTCCATAGCATTCCGCCACCGAACAGCATTTTCCGTTTTGCGGCGTTTTGCACAACTCCGCTTTTGTGTTAAATGAAAAAGACATTCCCTCAACTCTCTTTGTCTATGTCCCTATGTACGCAGTCTACCGGATAACCCTGTTCGCTTAGATGCTCCGCCAACGCTTGCGCTATCGCGGGCGCCCTGTGCTTGCCCCCTGTGCAGCCTATGCAGACTACGAGGTAGCGCTTGCCTTCCTCGATATAGTGCGGCAGCAGGAAGTCCATCATTTCGCAAAGACGGGTGAAAAATTCATTGCTCTGTTCCAAGCTGAACACATAATCTTTCACTAAGTCGTCAAGTCCTGTTTTGTCGCGAAGCTGCGGATCGTAAAATGGGTTTGGCATAAATCTTACGTCAAACAGTAAATCCGCCTCTATCGGCAGCCCATGCTTGAAGCCGAATGATTTGACGTTGACGCTCAGAGCCTTATATTCCTGACCGTCCATGTATCGCTTGAACAGTTTGCGCTGGAGTTTGTTCAGCGTGAGCCCCGTCGTGTCGATTATTTCATCCGCTTGTTCGCGGAGCGGCGCAAGCGTTTCGATTTCTGCCCTGACGGTATCTTCGAGGCTGCGCCCGGGCATCTCGAGCGGGTGGCGGTGGCGCGTTTCCTTGTAACGCCTGACTATCGTCTCCACTTCGGCTTCGATGAATAGAATCGAGCAACTGCATCCCAGCTCTCTTATTTCGTCAAGCGTGCCAAACAATTCTTTGATGTTCTCAAGCGCCCGCACGTCGGTGACGAGAGCAACGCGGTCATATCTGCCATGTGTCGCGAGGCACAGTTCCGCAAACTTTGGCATCATTGACACCGGCATGTTGTCAACGCAATAGAAATCCATGTCCTCCAAAACCTTGACGACTCGGCTCTTTCCCGCTCCCGACAGCCCTGAAACAATTGTGATATCCATTTTACCCATCCTTTCGTGCTATTATTTTTATCTCCGGTTCGAGTTCGATGCCGAACCTGTTCCAAACGGTCATGCGTACATGGTCTATGACCGCCATTACATCTGAGAATAATGCGCCGCCTTTGTTGACTACGAAACCCGCGTGTTTGCTCGACACCTGCGCTCCGCCGACAGTATATCCTTTCAATCCCGCGTTTTCAATAAGTTTCGCGGCGTAGCCGTCCTTGGGGCGCTTGAATGTGCTCCCTGCGCTTGGAAGTTCTAGCGGCTGGCTCTCGCGGCGGAGTATGTTCAGCTCGTCCATTTTCGCTCCGATGCTGTCCTTGTCGCCTTTTTTCAGTTTTATTACAGACGAAAGAACTACATCGCGTGAGTCGGAAAATCGGCTGTGCCTGTATGAAAAACCATGCTCATCGGCCGTAATCCTAAATGTGCCGGTGTCATATCCATACGCTTCCGAAGAGATGACGACATCCTTCATCTCGCTGCCGTATGCGCCTGCGTTCATTGACACTGCGCCTCCGAGCGTACCCGGTATCCCGTGCGCGAACTCAAGCCCTGAAAGTCCGCAGTCGCGGGCTATTGTTGCAAGTTTTGACAGGGAAATGCCTGCGCAGGCCGTAAGTTCTTCTTCTCCGGTTTGCAGCGCGTCGTTTATTGCGGTCGTTTTGACGGCGATTATTTCCAGCGGCTTTATGTCGTCGGCAAGAAGGTTCGTTCCGTTTCCGATTATCAGCGGCTCGGTCCCGCAACCGCGCAGCATGGAGCATAGCGCAGCCAGCTCGTTTGTGCTTTTCGGGAAAAACATTGCGCGAACCGGGCCGCCAATTCTAAATGACGTATGTTGCTTCAACGCCTCGTCAAGCCTGCATTCAATATGGGGGAGTTCGGTGTTGACGGTTTCAATGGATTTGGAAATTCTGTCCATTTTTGTCCCTCTGTTAATATTCCTTCTACTGAATGTCAAAGTGTTCGTTGATTTGCTTCGTAAATTCGACCGCTGAGTTGAATCCCATGAACTTTTGACGCTGGTTCATTGCCGCGACTTCGAGTATGACGGCTAGATTGCGTCCGGGTTTCACGGGGATGGTTACAGTGGCGACGTTGATGCCCAATATGCTTACCGTATGCTCGTCAATACCCAGCCTGTCGTAGTCCGCTCCGTCTTTCCATTGTTCGAGGTTGACGACGAGGTGTATGTTTTGCGCCAGTTTAACCGCGCCCAAGCCGAATATCTGGCGTACATCGACGACGCCTATGCCGCGCAGTTCGACGTAGTGCCTGATGAGTTCCGGCGAGGTGCCTTCGAGCACGTTGACGTCGATTGCTCTAATTTCTACAGCGTCGTCTGCGATGAGGCGGTGTCCGCGCTTGAGGAGCTCTATCGCGGCTTCGCTTTTTCCGACTCCGCTTTCGCCTGTCAGCAGCAGGCCTATCCCGTATACTTCGACTAGTACCCCGTGTTGCGTTAGGCTTGGCGCTATGGCCCTTTTGACCAATCTTATAACGTCCGACATGACTTCGGTTGTATGCGAGTCCGTGCAGAGAATCGTTACGTCGTGCTTTTCTGCGGCTGCAATCAGCTCATCGGTTGCGTCAGCGCCGTGGCACATTATGAGCGCGGGTATTTTCTGCTTCATGAGCAGTTCCCATTTCTGAACCCGTTCCTCGCATGGAAGCTTCTTCATGTACGCGGATTCCATTCGCCCTATGAGCTGTACGCGGGTCGGCTCGAAATGCTCATAGAATCCCGCAAGCTGCAGTCCCGGGCGGTTCACGTCGCCGGTGTATATATGCACGTCTTCAAAATCCTTGGACGTATAAATTACTTCCGCGCGTAGCTCTTCAGTCAGCTTCGACAGCTTGTAGCTGCGGTCTTGTTCCATGGTTATGATTCTCCTTTGGTTCGGTTTCTGTAACAGTGTATACAAAAGCAGCGCCTTTTGCAAGTTACAATTCTGCAAAAAAATTTCTGTTGACAAACGTGTTTGAGGGTGGTAGTATGGTTTGGCTAGTAAGCAGAACGGCATCCCCGTACTCACCCGGCCGCCGACTTAGATGAGCGAGCCGTGGTCAATGAGCGAGACGTTTACGCCTAGGGTGGCGGCGTCAGGTTGCGCGGATGCTATTGCTTCCGCGTTTTGTTTGTTATTTAATTGGAGGTGTTTTAATATTAGCAACGTGAGCTATCAAATTAACGAAGAGATCAATGACAAAGAGGTTCGCCTTATCGACGAGGATGGGACGCAGCTTGGAATCATGCCGTCGCCTGAGGCTATGAAGATTGCAATTGAGAAGGAGCTCGATCTTGTGAAAATCGCGCCCGGCTCAAATCCGCCTGTCTGCAAAATCATGGATTATGGAAAATATCGTTTCGAGCAGGCGAAGCGGGAAAAAGAAGCGCGCCGCCATCAGCACATCGTAGAAGTTAAGGAAATACGCATGTCGCCGAGCATCGGAATAAATGATTTCAACGTTAAACTGAAAAACGGGCAAAAATTCCTCAAAGAGGGCGACCGGCTCAAGGTCACGGTTCGTTTCAGGGGCAGGGAGATGGCTCACACAAACATAGGGGAAGATCTGCTTAAAAGGTTTGCCGCCGAGTGTGCGGAGTTGGGGACTGTGGATAAAAACCCGAAACTTGAGGGTAGGCATATGTCCATGTTCCTGACTTCAAAGGCTGCCAAGCACTAAGACAGTGAGTAGTGATTATCGGAAGGAGAACAGAAGAAATGCCAAAACTCAAGACGCACAGTGGGGCGAAAAAACGGTTTAACCTCACTAAAACAGGAAAGGTAAAGCGCGCTCATGCGTATAAAAACCATATCCTGAATAAAAAGACAACAAAGCGCAAGAGGGGCCTGCGGAAAGGCACTTATGCCGATGTTACGAATGAAGTCGCGATCAAGAGAATGATCCCGTATAAATAGGAGGGCAGTGTAATGGCCAGAGCAAAGAACGTTGTAGCGACGCGCAGAAGAAGGAAAAGAATATTAAAGCTCGCAAAGGGATACTGGGGTTCAAAGTCAAAACATTTCAAGATGGCAAACCAAGCGGTCATGAAGTCACTGACCTATGCGTATATCGGGCGTAAACATAAAAAGAGGGATTTTAGAAAGCTTTGGATTATTAGAATCAATGCCGCTTGCAAGGCAAACGGCATGAACTATTCCCGCTTTATGCACGGTCTCAAGCTTTCCGGCATTAACCTGAATCGCAAAATGCTGTCGGAAATGGCTATACATGAGCCGGAGGCATTCGCGCAGCTCTGCGGCACAGCGGCCGCGCAGTTGGGCGCCGGAAGCTAGGAGCTAGACAGGCCGGCGCTTAGCGTCAACTCGCGATTTTGCATTTTAGTCCGAATGATTCAAATATTTCCTGTGCGCGAGTCTTTTCTTGATGAAGAGTCTCGCGCAGTTCGTCGAGGGTGTATGTTTTGCCAATCATTCTATACTTGTTCGCGCCATATTTGTGGTATGGCATAATGTCCACTTCCACGCCGCCCGCAATGTCGCAAACTGTCTGCGCAATCGCTGTTAGAGCGTCGTCCGACGTGTTGAAGTCCGGTATGAGCGGGACGCGGATGATGACTTGCGCTCCTGATTTGACGGCAACCTCAAGATTGCGCAAAATCAGCTCGTTAGTCTGTCCGCATGCTCGTTTATGTTCGCCGGGGTCCATGTGCTTCAAATCGTAGAGCACATAGTCCGAGTGGGCGAGTATCTTTTCGAGCGCGGCGCTGTCGCCGAATCCTGTTGTGTCGGCGCATGTGCCGATGCCCTCGTCGCGGCATCGTTTGAATAGCGCGGACACAAAATCGGCCTGTCCGAGTATTTCGCCTCCGGAAGCGGTGACGCCGCCTCCGGAGGCTTCATAGTAGTCATAATCGCGCTTGACGACTTTGAATACTTCATCTACGGTCATGCGCTTGCCGGATATGCTCAGGGCTTCGGGGACGCAGGCGTCCACGCATTTGCCGCAGCATTTGCACAGGCTGCGGTCTATGCGGACGTCTCCGCCGTCGATCGTTATGGCTTTTTCGGGGCATGCGGTGGCGCATGTTCCGCATTGCTTGCATGAAGTGTAGCGCCAACTGATCTCAGGCAATGGGCTTTGGGATTCGGGGTTAGAGCACCAGAGACAGGTGAGGGGACAGCCTTTCATAAAGACCGTGGTCCGCACTCCCGGGCCGTCGTCGATGCTATACCGCTGAATATTAAAAACAGTTCCTACTAAATTTTCCATAAGTCACTACAGATTCTCATGCATCGAGCGTGTTACGATTTCGTTTTGGAGTTCATGCGGGAGGTCGATGAAGTATGCGCTGTATCCACCGACCCTGACGAGTAGATTTCTATGCTTTTCGGGGTTTTGCTGCGCGTCGATCAGCTCCTCGCGGCTGTGGATGTTAAACTGGATATGCCAGCCGCCGCGTTTCATAAACGCTTTTATCAGCCAAGCGAGCTTTTGCAACTTCTCGTCGGTGTTCAGTACCGATTTCGAGAATTTCATGTTCATTGCGTAGCCGACGAACTCATTCGCGTATGGGCCTTTTGTGGCGGAGTTGATTGCCGCTGTGGGTCCGTTCATGTCCATTCCGGGCATGACGGAACAAGCCGCGTCGCATGTCGGCGTGTAAGCGTCACGTCCGCTCGGCATAGCGCCGACCGCCTTGCCGATGACGATATGGCCAGCGGCCGCGCCTATGAAGAGCATCGGCTTCTTTCCTGTGATTGGGTCGATCCAGCGCTGCATTATCTCGGGGACTTTTGTGGAAAGCTCGTCGTAGATGTCATCGACATAGTCGTCGTCGTTGCCGTATTTTGGAGCGTTGAGACACAGTTGCTTCAAATCCTCGTAGCCTTCCCAGTTCGCTGCACAGGCGTTTAGCATCTCGTCCATGGTAACGACTTTTTTATCGAATACGAGTTTCTTGATACCGGATATGCTGTCGGCGAGGTCCACCATGCCTCGGCTTCCAAGCCACGAAGTCCTGCCCTCTGGATAGCGCGCGCCGCCCTCTTTGGGGGTGAGACCAGATTTTATGCAGTCTTCATACTGCATGGCGCAGCGCAGGCCGCTCATCGGGCCGTCGGTTATTTCCGTGCATAGCGTCAGAACCTTGATTCTGTGAAGGACCGGAACGAAATACTCAAGCTGCTTGTAGTAGGCTTCCATGACCTGTTCAATGCTTGTGAACGTCCTCGGGTCGCCTGTGTGCGGTCCAAGTTGCTTCTTCGTCTTTGGGTCAAATCCGTCATTGAGAGCAAGCTCGAAAACTTTGAACTGGTTGATGTTATGGCCGCCGCCAAGGTGTTCCATGCAGTCGAGGTGATAGCCAAGACATCCGCTGGCGTTCCAGTTGCATGCGTCGGACATTGGCACGTCGCGGTCGAGATAGCGCTGCGTGCCAAGCTTGTCGCTGAGAAACGCGGGATTGCCGCCGCCGAACTCGACGTTGCAGCGCAATGCGTGTAGGATAAACTCCGGGTCCATGTCGGGATTGTAGCGCACGTAGATGGCGGGTTCGGAGAGTTTCACCTGCGCCATTGCTTCGAGCACAAGCCACGATATGTCGTTGGTCAAGTCCTCGCCGTCTTCGCTAACGCCGCAAAGTGTAATGTTCGGGAGCAACGAGCCGGGGGCTGCGCGCTGTTCGCGAGGGATGGTTACCAGATTTTCGCATTCCCTGATTTTCAGCCAGAACGCACCCAGAAGCTCTGCAGCCTCCTGCGCGGTTATTTTCCCCTCTTCCTTGTCTTTTTTATAATAGGGGTAGAGCAGTTGGTCGAGCCTGCCGACAGGAACCTCGGGGCGGTCGGAGCTTTCTTTCCAGCAAACGAGGTGGTATAGCCTTGCGCACTGGACGGCTTCAAAGAAGCTGCGCGGCGGTTCGGCGGGTACGCGGTCACAGGCGTCTGCGATGCGGATAAGTTCCGCCTTGCGCGTTTGATCGGATTCTTTCGCCGCAAGTTCGCGGGCGTAGTCCGCATGGCGCGCGGCAAATTTTATGAACGCCTCGCAGGAAATGATACAGGCTTCGAGCAGCCAGTATTTACGAATGAACTGGGCAGAGCCGTGGCTGTTCTCGTTGTCGCCCTCCGCCATCATGCGCTCGCGTTCCTTTTTACATAGGTCGATTACGTAGTTGAGGCCGTTCTCGACGCATTTGACGCTGACCTGCGCCACGCCGCCGCCGTATGCGCTGTAGTTTTGGAACAGTCCGCGATCCATCTTGTAGCGGACGCCTCGGCCTTCAAACACACATGCCCTGTCGAACAGGAGATCAAACACATCCTCGCCCATGTCATAGGCAAGGGCGGCGTTGACTGTCGAAACCTGCGGCATGTTCTCGACCCAGTACTCCGCGTCGGCAGTGAGTTTTTCGAGATCGTCGGGGTCGATGTTCGTCGATTCCGTGTCGCTTGTTTTGCGGGCGAATTTGCCGGATTTGCACATGCTCAATATCTCGTGGGGCTTCATCGCGCAAAGCGTACCGTTCCCTCGGATGAACTTCGTCAGCGAGCCGACGATGATTTCCCCATCGCGAATAAAGATTGGACATTCAAGCAGCCTTTTTTCAAGAGCCTTTGCCCAACGGATATCGATTGGGAGGCCTTCGGTTTCTTTCCATGACTGCGTGAAAAGCAGCGTATCGTCAACATAGACCTGCGGGGGAGCGTCCTCCCATTCTTTCTTCAGCTTTTGGAGTCTGGGCGTAAGCACCTGAACCTCCCTGATTTCATCTCCATTAACCTTAATAGCCATAATATCTCAATTCCTTCCTAATTAATTCTCATCGTATGCGCGCGATATTATCGACGCGATAAGCTCTTTTGTCACCGGAACCGGGCAAGTGCCGCGGCCGAACATTTTAACAAGGCCCTCCTGCATCGTAGTGACCATCGCGGGGAGTTCGCGCAGAAGGTCTTCCTTGTTTAGCCCAAGTTCGCGCAGGTTCGGCAGCCCTAGTTTTTTCATAAGTTCCTGAATAGTGGCGCGGGCAATGGCGCCTATCGTCTCAGGGGAAGCGTCGTCAGGGATGTCGGCGCCGAACGCTTCCGCGATATATCTGACTCTATCGGGAACCGCAGGGGCAACGGTTTCAAGCACCTGCGGCAAGCATGACGCGCAGGCGTTGCCGTGCGCGATATGGAACTTTCCGCCCATTGCCTTGCCGATGTCGTGCGCAAGATGGCAAAGCGGGCCTGACATTGACATTCCGCCGAGAGTTGCGGCTTTCATCATGCCTTCGCGCGCTTCGAGGTCGCTTCCGTCCTCAAATGCGCGGACAAGATACTCTCCTGCCAGTCTGATAGCTTCCTCGCCCGTCAGGTCGCAAAAGCTGTTTGACAGCGCGGAGGTGTAGGATTCAGCGGCGTGGCAAAGCGCGTCCATTCCCGTCGCCGCTGTGACCGAGGGGGGCAGACCCAATGTAAGTTCAGGGTCTACTATGCCGAGCGATACCTTGCAGCCGACGCCCGCGATATTGGTTTTGATGCCGTTTTTTGTATCGGTAATCACGCCGCCGGGCGTTGATTCGCTGCCGGTGCCCGCAGTTGTGGGTATTACAACCAGCGGCGTTGAGGGTTTTGTGACGACGCCTTCGCGCCCGTAATACTGCGAGATAGGGGGAGGGTTTGTCTGGAGCATGGCCGCGCCCTTTGCGGTGTCAATTGCGCTGCCGCCGCCGAGACCGACAACTCCGTCCACGTTTTCGTTGACGCCGACCGCGCCCGCTTCCTCGACCGACCAGTCGGGAGGGTCTGCGAGCACGCCCGAATAGTGAACAGTTTCTATCCCCGAAGCATTTATGGCGGAAACGATTCTATCTGCGATTCCTGCCGATTTTATTCCTTCGTCATATACGACGAGCACTTTTGTGCAGCCTAGCTCTTTTAGTTTTTCGCCGACAAGCTTTGAAGTACCGATGCCGAACAGGATGGGGTTTGCGCTCGAAAATACGCTTGGCATGATTATCAGGCCTCCTTTGCCGCGTCAAACGCTTTTGAGAGTATTTCGCGTATATCATCCGCCGAGGGGGTGATAGGGGAGAAGTGGAAGTCTTGCGCGGCCATTATTTTCGGGACAGAAGCGAGCAAATCTTCTTTTATTTTAACATATTTCTTGATTGATGGCAAATCGGAAATATCCATGAGGTTGCGCACTGCTTTTGATACAAGTTTGCCGATTTCCTCGGGCGCCGCGCCTTGCGGAACGTCCGCGCCGAGCGCCGCCGCGACTTTCACGAGGGTTTCGGGGATTGCGGGCGCGATGTATTCAAGCGCTTCCGGCAGAGCGACTGAGACCGCTACGCCGTGGGGCATGTCGAACTCCATGCCGAGCACGAGCCCCATGTCATGCGGGATGTTGCAGAACGGTCCGAGTATGGACATCGTTGCCATTGTCGAAGCCAGATGCATGCCGCTTCGCGCTTCAAAGTTACTTCCGTCTTTGACCACGATGGGGAGGTTCTTTGCTATGAGCGATATGGCTCTCAGGCCCAGAAGCTCGCTGAAGATGTTCGGCTCTTTTGATGTGACTGCTTCAATCGCATGTCCCAGCGCGTCGAATGCCGTGATGACCGTGACTGACTGGGGCATCGCCAATGTCAGCTCGGGATCGATTATGCCGAGGGTCACGGGGCATTGAAAATGTTCCTTTACATTGTTTTCGGTGTCGATTATAACGCCGCCGGGGGAGACCTCGCTTCCTGTTCCCGACGTGGTAGGCAGGACAATGAGCGGTTTCAGCGTCGCCATGTCCGCTTCGGGCGGCTTGCCGGGACGCGAGTAGTAGTTGCTGATTGGCGGTGGATTCGATAGCATTATTCGCACAGCCTTTGCCGTGTCGAGTGAACTGCCGCCGCCGACAGCGACGATACAGTCGACTTTCTCGCCTAGAGCGAACTTGGCGGCTTCGTTGACCGAGTAGTCGGGTACATCCGCGACGACGCCGTCGAAGCAGACGGACTCGATATCGGCGGCATTGATGCATCCGATTATCTTGTCTGCAATCCCTGCGGCTTTTATGCCTTTGTCAAATACGACCAGCGCTCTCTTGCAGCCGAGCTGTTTCAGCCGCTCTCCCGTCTGCGCAGCCGTGCCCGCTCCGAAGAGCACCGGATTCGGGGTGGAAAATGTGCTATATCCCATATATATGCCTCCTATGATAATTAATGAAGTCGCGGAATACATTGATATCCTTACTTATTACATGCTGCCTGTCGGTGTTTTGCCGAGAATGAATGATTGCGAATGCGAGTAAATATATCCGATGCCGCCGCCGACATATAGGCAGAGACCGGTTATATATGACGAGAGTTCCGAAGCAAGGAACAGGGCGGGGCCGGCTATGTCGTCCGGGGTGCCTATCCTGCCAAGCGGAACTTCGTGAGCGGCGATTCCGTTGAGCAGCGAATCAATGTCCGCGCCCTGCGTCGCAAGTTCGTCCCAAAAGGGGGTCATAATCGGCCCGGGCTTGATGCAGTTGACCCTGATGCCGAGCGGTGCGAGTTCCATCGCAAGGTTGACTGTGAGCGATTCGCAAGCGGCCTTTGCCATGTGGTAGACGTATGCGGGCGTCGTCGGGTTAAACGCCCCGTTTGACGAGCAGATTATTATTTTGCCTGATTTTTGCTCTTTCATATGCGGCAAAACGGCAAAAACGGTGTCGTATGTGCCTGTCATGTTCGCTTCCATCGTCTTGTCATAGTTCTCTTTGGCGCTCAAGCCCTCGCCGTCGAAGGTCTTTCCCGCGAATGCCGCTAAAATGTCGATTTTTCCAAACTCGCCTATTGTCGCGTCAACAGTTGCTTTAATACTGTCTCCGCTTGTGATGTCCATTGGCCCGTAATAGCGCGCAATACCTCCCGAAGCGCAAATCTCATCCGAGAGCGCGCTGCCCTTGCCCACGCTGCGCCCCCCAATGACGACGGCAGCACCCTCTAAAGCGTATGCCCTAGCGACCGCCTCACCCATGCCGCTGGTAGCGCCCGTAATCAGCGCCACCTGCCCTTTCAACATATCCTTCAATAAAATCCCTCCCTAACGCGGACAAACCGCAAAATATAATGAACGATTAACGATTAACGATGATGGGTTGCGAATAATGTTAACAGGTTAAGCGTAAGCTCCGTCCAATTCCCCTCCTTGGAGGGGTGGCGCGTCAGCGCCGGGGTGGTGACTGCGCCGGTAGTTGAAAATAAACGCCCTGCGGGGGAAACCACCTCCCCGCCTACCGGGGGGGCCCCCCCACGGGGGGGAGTTGG
>Ga0099364_10008967_pt1 | contig 13968 bp, 14 predicted proteins | sample TergutTh196P3_FD_73070 | JGI IMG/M metagenome (GOLD analysis project Ga0099364, IMG submission 73070) | Microcerotermes parvus P3 segment gut microbial communities from Pointe-Noire, Republic of the Congo - Th196 P3 | ecosystem: Host-associated > Arthropoda: Insects > Digestive system > Gut ...
CCTTCGACTCTTCCTGTAACGCTTATATTTTGCAATGTGCCATAACTAAGCCCTGCCACGCTTCCGACACTTTCCTCGGCTATGTTATTGACATTTACCAGATTAAGGTTCTTCACCACGCCGGCTGTGGAAATATAGCCAAATAAGCCTTGATTACGATCAGAAGGGGCGTTAATGGCAAGTCCGCTGATACTGTACCCGCCGCCGTCAAAGTTCCCGGTGAAGGGGCTGTTATATGTGCCGATGGGCGTCCGGTAACCTGTAAGGGTGATGTCGTTTATCAATAAATAGTGTGCCGAACGTGTCCAGTTCCCCGATCCGGTTTCACTGCCTATCTGCTCCAGTGTTGCCTGGTTATAAACCCTGAAAGCTGTTTCCTCGGTTAAACCGTCCATTCCGATGTTTGGATTATCGACAATAGCCCAATCAAGCTGTAAGGGTGTGCTTGAGCCGTCCGCCCACTCATAATTGTTTGTGCTTATGAGTGTTACAAAGGCGGAATAATCTCCAATGGCTGTTTCTGTAACATCGCCGCTCAATTCGTAAGCGACATTTGTTACTGTAAGGCTTACGGTAATCGGGCTGTCAATAAAAGCAAATAGGTTTTGGGTAAGCGCCGGTTTTGCAATTTGCTGTTTCCCTATCGACCAGTTAAAGTCTAAGGGCTCGCTTGTGCCGTCATCCCATTCGCAATTTGCCGTGTCGGTTAATGTTACAGTGGCGGTGTAATCTCCGGCATCTGTTTTGGTAACATCGCCGCCCAATTCATACGCCGCATTTTCTGCGGTAAGCTCTACGGTGCGGGGGCTTCCGTTAAACACAAAATGATCTTCCTCAAGTTCAGGTTTATCGATCCGCTGTTTTCCAACCGACCAGTTAAGGTTTAAGGGTTCGCTTGTGCCGTCTGCCCACTCGTAATTGTCCGTGTCGGTTAATGTTACAGTGGCGGTATAATCTCCGGCATCTGTTTTGGTAACATCGCCGCCCAATTCATACACCGCATTTTCTACGCTAAGCTCTACGGTGTGCGGCTCTCCCGTGTGCGCAAAATGGTCTTGGACAAGTTCTGGTTTTGCAATTTGCTGTTTCCCTATCGTCCAGTTCAGGCTTAAGGGTTCGCTTGTGCCGTCTGCCCATTCATATCTGCCTATGTCGATTAATGTTACTGTGGCGGTATAACTGCCAAAGTCTGTTTTGGTAACATCGCCGCCCAATTCATACGCCGCATTTTCTACGCTAAGCTCTACGGTGTGCGGGCTTCCGTTATGCGTAAAATGGCTTTGAACAAGTTCAGGCTTAGCGACTTGCGTTTTCCCGCCAACCGGGCTCTTACAAGCACCCAATGCAAATACTACCGCGATGGCGGTAAACGAAAATATTCTAAAAATTGTTTTCATAAATAACTCCTTAAAAGGTGTCAGGCACCACTTTTTACCTTATATAATCTAACCATCTTTCTGGAGTATGTCAAGAAGCGAGCCAATTATATACAGCGGAATGGAGTGTAAAGCATTATTTAAGCCCATGCTTTTTAATGAGGTTCTTACAGCCGTTTTTGGATGGTATTCTTCCATGTAAACCTTAAGTGATTTTGACTGAGTATGCCTTTCTGATTTAACTTCTATCGGGATAATTTCGTTTTTATACTGCATTATAAAATCAATCTCTGCGGCGCCTTTATCACGGCCCCAATAAAACAGCGGGTTATCACAGATTGCTTTTAATTCCTGGCAAACATACTGTTCTGTCATTGCTCCGTGAAAATCATGAAATATTATTGGATCAGCTTCATAAAATACCGTTAAATCAGCGTTTATTTTTGCGCATAACAAGCCAATATCAAGCATGAAAAGCTTAAACGCCTCACGTTCTTGGTCGCGTGCAAGCGGCAGTTTTGGTGTTAAAGTACGCGGAACTTTATAAACCAGGCCTGTGTTTACAAGCCAATCCATGGCATTCTCAAACTCGCTTGCACGGCCGCCTGTTTTTACATCACTGTAGATAAACTTTTTCTTTTCGCGTGCAATATGAACAGGTATAGAATCCCATAACATACGTACCTTGGGAATATCATGCGGGGATATATGTTTTGAAAAATCATTTTTGTAATTATTCAATATTTCTTTTTGTAATTCGCGTACTTTAATTAGGCTTTGGGATTGAACATAACAATCTACCGCTGCCGGCATACCGCCAACATAAAAATATGTTTTTAGCAAATCAATAAGCAGGCTGGATAAACTTTCCAGCAGCGGGCGGTCAAGGCTTTTTATTGTTTCTGCCAACTTTTCACGCCCTATGGCTTCCAAAAATTCATAAAATGACAAAGGGTAAAGGGTCAGGCTGTTTACCTGCCCAACAGGAAATTTGCCGGCAGCCACGCCTAAAAAACTGCCCGCTGTTACAATGTGATATTGCGGAGCATTTTCATTAAAATATTTAAGGGAATCCTTTGCACGCTGACATTCCTGTAATTCATCAAAAATGATCAAGGTATTGTCAGGCGTAATATTTATATTAAACCGGCTTTCAAGCGCATTTATTATTCGGACTGTATCAAGGTCTTTATTAAAATAACTTTCCATTTGACTATCATCGTCAAAATTTATATACACTGTTTGTTTATATTCCGTATGGCCGAACTCTTTTAAAAGCCATGTTTTTCCCACCTGCCGCGCCCCATACAGAATCAATGGCTTGCGGTTTTTTGAGTGTTTCCAATTTTTCAAGGTTTCCAATGCGTATCTTTTCACTTTATGCCCCAGTATTGTAAATATAAACCATATCTTACAGTTTTTCAAGTGACTTTATGTAAAGATAATACACTTTTACGGGGGACTTTATGTAAAAGTAATACATTTTTACGGGGGACTTTATGCGAACCGTACCCCTAATCTGACAGCACTGCCCATTCCGGCGGCTCAGTCACTTCGAACAGGTTCTCATCAACAGTAAAATAATTATTGCTAGGGTAAGGAACAACAGTGGTATCGAACTTCGCCAAATGATCGCCTGTGTAATAAGCCGCAGCTAATGCAGCAGCGGAACTGTGTATTGTAATCATATTATTAGCTATTGCAGGTGAACCTGACACATACAGTTTTGTACGCTGACGGAGATGTACAACTCTACCAGAAGGATAATTATTAAATGTGCCGCCGCTTATACTGAGCGTGGAATCACCACCAAGAAAAATAATATGTTGATTAGTGTTGTTGGATAAGGTACCGCCTGTTATAAAGATTCTGGCATTACTGGAAGCACTTGTATATATTGCTTCATCTCTTGCTGTTATTGTTCCGCCCCTCACTATTACGGTGCATGTACCACGGACATTTATGTTGGTGGCATAATTTTGGGGGGAAACATTCCTAATAATGGAACCCCCTGTATCAACAATAAAGGTGCCGCTAAAGCCATTAGACAATTCTATAACATCTGCTGCCGAGCTTTCAATTTTACCGCCATTTGCAATTATAAAAGACCCTTCACCGCTAAGTGAGATTTGTGTATTTATAGCGCCGGAACCGGTATACTCCGCCTTCCATGTTACTGTCTTGCCAGCCGGTATACTCAGTGCAAGAAGATCCGTTATACCGGACACTGTGCCTGTAACGGTTACACTGCCATATACGCTTAATCCCGCTTCTATTGCGGATTTTATTCCTGCAACTGCCTTTCCGGTAATGTCTATATCTCTCATATCTGTAAAATCAGATAAGGCAATATTGGGGAAATGAACCGCATTGCTAAAAGTAATTGGGCTGCTGCTTTCGTATAAGCCGGTTGTAATACCGTTCTGTTTAAATTCCAGCAGTGCATAATAAGAGCCCGAGCCAAACCAGGGGCCGCTGCCATGGCTGGTTGTCATTTGTAAGTCAGCGGAAAAAGAACCATAATTAACATTAATATCATTTGCAAAACTTACTTCTGTACCGGGAGTAAGTGAAGAATCCGGATACAGTTTGATGTACGCAATTTGACCATTATATTCTGAAACATCGCCAATGCCAATTTTCCGGGCCCTAACTTCCTCAAGGTCTGTACCAAAATTCAAGGTCTGGTGCGGATTATCATCGTTAAAGGTTACTGTGTTTTTGGAGATATAAATTTTTTCAGTATCGTCTATAACACCCCTCGAGATTGGACTTGGATTTGGACCGGGCGGCGGTATCCTTACAACCACATAAAATTCACCTTCACCGTCCCAGAGAACATCTTCATCAAAGCCGCCTGCAAAATCGTAAAGGTCTGTCTCCAGTGTATTGCCGATAATTGTTCCGCTTAAAGCGCCAATTACAGGTGTGGTCTCCAGATTGTTGGTATCGTAAAGACCAACCCGCACATTTTGCCTTCCGTTGAATGAATTATCAAAGCCCGCTACTGTAACGGAGCGTAAGGGCGCACTAATTTCCCAGGGAAGGTCTAAGGGAGTTGATGTGCCGTCTGTCCACTCGTAATTGATTGCGTCGGTTAAGAAAACTGTAGCGTCGTAAGTTCCGACTGCTGTTTGTGTCTGACCGCCGCTTAAAGTATAAGCCGCATCGGTCGCGTTAAGCGTTACAGTTATCGGGCTTCCGGTAAAGGTAAATGAGTTTTGAACAAGCGCAGGCTTTGCAATTTGCAGTTTTGCTATCGACCAGGGGAGGAATACCGCAGTTGTTGTGCCGTCTTCCCACTCGTAATTGGCTGTGTCAGTTAAGGTAACTGTGGCGGTATAATTGCCGGCGCTTGTTTTTTCTATATCGCCGCCCAATTCATACGCATCATTTTCTGCGGTAAGCTCTACGGTGTGGGGGCTTCCGTTAAACACAAAATGATCTTCCTCAAGTTCAGGTTTATCTATCCGTTGTTTTCCTATCGACCAGTTAAGGTTTAAGGGCGTGGTTGTGCCGTCATCCCATTCGCAATTTGCCGTATCAACTAAGGTAACAGTGGCGATGTAATTGCCGTTGTCTGTCTTTGTAATATCGCCGCCCAATTCATATGCATCATTTTCTGCGGTAAGCTCTACGGTGTGGGGGCTTCCGTTAAACACAAAATGATCTTCCTCAAGTTCAGGTTTATCTATCCGCTGTTTTCCTATCGACCAGTTAAGGTTTAAGGGCGTGGTTGTGCCGTCTGCCCATTCGTATCTGCCTATGTCGATTAATGTTACAGTGGCAGTATAACTACCAAAGTCTGTTTGCGTAACATCGCCGCCCAATTCATACGCCGCATTTTTTACGCTAAGCTCTACTGTATGGGGACTTCCTTTAAACACAAAATGATCTTCCTCAAGTTCAGGCTTAGCGACTTGCGTTTTACCGCCAACCGGGCTCTTACAAGCACCCAATGTAAATACTACCGCAATGGCGGTAAACAAAAATACTCTAAAAATAGTTTTCATACGAAACTCCTTCTCTCTTTTTTCTTTTCATTTTTCATTTGTTTATTTTACATCATTCCCTCTTGTTTTTCTATAGGTTAAAATTGATATTCCTGTAACCCGCAATTTTCCCCGAAATTATTCTTTAATCAAAACACCATCTTCATTGAGAATAATAGTATAAACCAAATTTCCTTTTGGTATGACAAAATCTAGAATATTTGAATGTTTACCATCAGCAGTTATGACAAATATTTTATAATGACTGTTATCCCACCAGTTGAAACGGTAAGTTTGTCCGGGTTGAATATCTAAATTATCATGTAAATAAATACGACCATTAATGCTTCGGGATAATGTTATAATTGATGCGTTGTAATTATTTATTACATTGAAATGTGCAACAGTTTCACAATTTGTCATTAAAAACGCCAAAAAGCAAAAACCAAACAAACTAATTTTTTTCATAAATATCTCCTTTAGTTTTTTTGCTTATATACATAATATAATGCAATTTAATTTTAAAATCCAGATATTTTTAATAATCCCATAATTGCAAGATGTTTGCAGCAATTCTTCATGTTTAAAATTGATATTCCTATAACCCGCAATTTTCTCCGAAATATCCGCAAGAGGGGGCGGAGGGGCATGCCCACCCACTGCTCAGGATAAATCCTGAGCACCTCCTCTGGCATACTGTGAAATTTTTTTGGGCGGGGGCGTGTCACCTTATTCATCCACACGGCTACGCCGTGCTTGTTCCTGCCCTCCTGCTGCTCCGTCACATGGAAACACGCCTTTGTGCGTTTGCCTGCCCACTTTAGAGTGGTCAGGCAAGCCGACACAAAGGTCGGGGTCGGTTTCCCCCCTTTATCCGCTGTCGCAGAAGTCATGCACGCCCCTCCGCCCCCTCCCGCCGTTTAAGGTTACGAAGAAAATTGCGGGCAGACAACCAATAAAATTTAAATGAATTGCTACAATTTAAATGGGTAAGAGTGTTATTCGTGGTGCGTTGTATTTCGTTAAAATTTCATGTTATACAATAACCTGATTCCGTTTATATCTTGATTGTTTGATGATACAAGTTCAAAATTGAAAGGAAAATTATTTTGGGAAACATTTGTCGGGTTTGGCTTGTGATGAAAGAAGGGAATAATATAACCAAATACGATACCAGTGCCTATTATAGCAACACCAGCAGGTATCAATCCTCTCACCGATGTTATGCCAGGTATTAAAAAGCCTAATCCGGCTATTTCTAATGTTGTAGTTACCCAACCTATACGATGTCCATTAAGGATAGAACCTAATCCAAAAAACATATTTAATGCGCCCATCCCCCAACGTTGCTTTGTTGTGTAATCCTCGTAAAACACCCCGCCACTATCGGCAATTAAAGTTCTTACTTGTTTGTCATTTTGAATTGAAACCCTGAATGAGGATTGAAAAGTAAAATTTTCTAAATGAATGGCATTTATAATCAATCGGTAGGTATTGGCAGAATCTCTTGTAACTGATCCGGTTATAATAGTATCTGCTTCCAAAAATTGCCCAGCTTGTTTTTGAGAGTCATCTGAGACATCGCCGGACATTTGAAAAGCAAATTCACTTCTAGCCGCAGCCAATTCAACTGAACTTCGAGGAACTATTTGGAATTGCCTTGTATTTACAAGATTTACAATAAGTTCATTTATAATATAGTCCGATAAATTTGCTGAATCAGATGTTATATTAAGAATGGCAATTTTTGATTCATTTGGAACACCTTCAGCAATATCCCTTGTGGCATTTGATAAAGCGGTATCAATTGCTACAGCCTGCGGGAAGGCTGTATAGACGCCAGCCAAAGCCAAAAATACAAAAACGGTAATTTTCCTGAACATAATGTTTCTCCTGTATAATATTTTCTTAAATTATAACAATTAGTAGAAACTTATGCAATTAGTTTATTTTCAAATATAGCAATTTGTATATTCTTTATCTATTAGTTGTATGGTTGAAAAATGGTACATTTAAAGACTATTTTGGCATCAAATATTAAGGCTCGAAGGAAAGAATTAGGGCTTACTCAGGAAAAACTGGCTGAAAAAATCAGTACAGCATCAACTTATATAGCAATGATTGAATCTGGAAAACGCACCCCGTCTTTTAAAATGATTGAGCGGATTGCTGAAAATCTTAAGGTTGATGCCTCTGAATTATTTTCCACAAAAGGCCACCCGCTGGAAACCATTTCGGAAATACAGGAAAAGCTAATGGCTCAATTTGATCAATTTTTGAAGGCAGCAGCTAAAGAAGCAAAACTCATGCGCTGAGCTTGCTATCCCCTATCTTCCATTGTTTTTTGTTATAAAGTAATATTTAAACAAGCTAAAATGAAATATATATTTTTTTACAAGTTTTTTTTGCCTGTAACACAGCATAAGAAAAAAAAGTTTGATATTGGCATTATTGAAGAAGACAAAATGGTATCAAGCGTGTTTTTCGGCTCACGGTATACTGCGCAAAAAGATATTGTGCGAGAAGAGACGCCTTTAATAAAAAAAACGGCAAAGCAGCTTGAACAATATTTTGCCGGCAGCCGCAGGCAATTTTCCCTGCCGCTTGCTTTGAAGGGGACGGAATTTCAAAAAGCTGTCTGGGAAGCATTGCAGGCCATTCCTTACGGCAAGACAAGGTCTTATTCGGATATTGCCGTAACGATTGGCAATCCAAAAGCTGTAAGGGCGGTAGGAATGGCAAACCATAATAATCCGATTGCAATAATTGTCCCCTGCCACCGCGTAATCGGTAAAAACGGCTCTCTTACAGGTTATGCTTCTGGAATAGAGAATAAAAGATTATTACTAAATTTAGAACAATTTTAACAAGAGTTAATGCGTGTCGTTGACATCATTGAAAATACCGTTGAAAAAGAATTGAATCTATTGAATAATTAGTGTAACAAAGAGACTGGAGGAATTTTATGAAAAAGAAAATATTGTTTTTTTTCATGGTGTTATTAATCGGAAGCATAGTAACATTAAGCGCGCAAGGCGGCGGATTTACAGGGCCGGGGCCTAAGCCGGTAACTGTAGAACAGGCAAAAACTTTTCGTGATGATACGCCTGTAGTTCTGCAAGGCAGAATCTTAAGTTATTTGGGCAAAGAAAAGTATTTGTTTTCGGATGATTCGGGAACAATCATTGTCGAAATTGATGACCGCTTATGGGCAGGAATTTCCGTCAACGAAAATGACATGGTAGAGATTCGCGGCGAAGTTGACAGGAATTTAAGAAAAATTGAAATCGAAGCAGACAGTATAAAAAAGCTGTAGATGAAGCACACGTGATTTATCACACGTGATATTTCACACGTGATTTATCACGACTTGCCTTTATTATCGTTATGTAGTATACTTTAATTTAGGAGATTATTATGAGAAAATACACAGCGGTTTTGGGCTTAATCTTTACAATATTCTTTGTTACAGCCTGCGGCTCAAACAGCGACTTTACAACGAATTTGGTCGGAGCCTCGGATTATTCCACAGTAGCCGTTAAAGATTTTAGGAGCTTGGGAATAATAACGGTGCGAACACAAGAAATCCATTATTCAGGGCCTTTTGGCAGAAATAAAAGCGTTGAAGGATCAAAAATTACTTTTGCAGATCTTATGCAGGAAGCCGCAAAATTGGAAGCAGATGACATTATAAATATAAGAATTGACATGAATACAAATTATACAAAGAGAGGCGCTGCATTGTTTACCGGATGGACAAAAATATACACTTATACCGGTACAGCTTTGGCGATTAAGTATACCGATAAACTTGATACAGAAACAGGAGATGCGCAACTCAGCGGGCTGCCTAAAGTACCGGAACAAACAAGAGCCGTCAAAACCACCAAGGACGGCAGGGTTATACTAAGATAATCCGGGACGGCAATGGATAAAAAACGGCTTCCAAAGCAGTCCGACAGGCTGCCAGGAATTTTTTTGCTTACAGCAATATTCCTGTTGTTTACGGCCTGCGGCAGTATTACAGTAAATTTTTCTGCACCGCTGGAGGGAAAATTTAACACGGTCAGGTTGCCGGAAAAAAATTTTATCGTTATCGGCCCTGTTTCTGCTTTTTCTACAGAGATTCATACGGTGACCCCCTTTGGTATTGTTAGAAAAGTAGAGGGCAGTAAAATAACCCACAACGATTTGGTTATAAAAGCCGCCGAATTGGATGCTGATGATATTATCAATGTGACAATCGATATAAAAACTCAAGGAAAGACAAGTATTGGCAGTCGGCGGCAAGGCTGGGAAAGAATATTTTATTATTCGGGAGATGCCCTGGCTATAAAGTATATTGAAGACATGCCTAAAGATGAATATGCCGAAGAATATGATTCAATTGAAATTTTAGACAGTTGAAGGTTTTTTTCTTTTAAAGATTTTATATATTAATAATAAAAATTTATAATAAAAAAATGGAAAAATGCGAAAAAACTTTGAGGGGTTATGCAGGCAATACCCAACCCATTCAAGCCCAAGATCAAAGACCCTTTTTGAAGGATGCTTTTTTCGTTCTGCAAAAACATCGAACAGGTCGCTGCACCAAAGCCTTAGGCCGTTTCCCAAATGCTCCGTGTTTCGGGCTATCCAAAACTCTCCCCCGCGAATACCTTTACCGACCAAAAGCAGCGAAGGCGAGGCTTTGCGGATAGCTTCTATTATTATAGGTTCCGCCTGCCGTTTAAACGAGCCCGAAAATCTGCCGACAACCCTAAGGCCGGGAAAAGTCTCGCGGATGTTTTTTTCGATTTTTGTCAGAACCTGTTTTTTATTTCCCAGAAAATAACAGGAATATTCCCTCGCTTCAAGGGCTGTTAAAATTTTTATCACAAAGTCAAAGGGTTTATAACGGACAATTTTTTTCTTTAATAAAAACTTACAGCCTTTAACTATGCTTTTGGAAATCGGTATAACCAGTGCGGCATTATTCACAAAATTACGGTATTCGGCTTTCCGTCTGGCCCGCAAAAGATCCCATACAGAAAGCAAAACGATATTTTGCCCTTTTCCCTCTGCTAGCAATTGAAAAACTACATCGCCCAAATGCTGCGGTTCTAAAATATCCAAAGGTACTTTTAGAAGATTAATTCTTTCGTAATTTACGCCGTTTTCCACGTATCCTTCTCCAATAATAAAATCTTTACTGACGCCTGCGCATAAACTGCGGCAGTTTCGGTACGCAGAACAGTATCCCCAATAAGAAGCGGTTTAAAACCGGCAGCCAAAAAACGCTCGGTTTCGTCTTGCGAAAACCCTCCTTCAGGGCCAATTGCCAGAACAACTTTTTTTGGCATATCATTAAGATAACCGTGAAGGCTTGATTTTTCAAGTGGTATTTGATGAAATAACAGCCCAAGTGTTCCCGGTTGTTTTGCCTTAATTTGATTCCAGTACTCAAAAATTTCGTCCATATTCATAAACTTATAAATTTTTGTTTCTATAGATGAACCGCTTTGCTGCCGAGCTTCTTTAATTATCCGCTCCCAGCGTGAAAATTTATTTGTACTGCCATGCTTTACGGAAGAAAATTCGCTGATAAAAGGCACAATTTCAGAAAGCCCCCCTTCGGCAGCCTGCCTTACAATTATGTCCATTTTATCGCTCTTTGGCAGGGACTGGAATAAAATTATCGGCGGTAAGGCCTGCGGTTTTTTCTTTGAAACAGAAGAAATTTCGCCTTTTAATTCCTGCTTGTTTACGGATAAGACCTTAACAAGGGCATTACTGCCATTTGGAAGCAATGCGGGAAAACATTCCCCGGGCGCAAGACGGCGTACCTGAACCAGATACCGGTAATCATTTCCTTTCAGATGAACCTGCCCTTTTTTGTCAGGTTCATCGTTCAAAATAAATTGTTTCAATGCCGCCTAAGAAGCCGAAGCCATTTCTTCAAGGGCTTCTTCCTGCAAAGCCTTGAGTGATTTAGTGGTCTGCATTAAATTATTGAATTCACCGCTATTTAAAATTTTAACCGCTTCCTGTAATTGCACATCGTATTCAAGGTCGTATACAGGAGCAATGACCGTACGATTTTGCTCGTTTCGGATAAAGCGCTTTAGGAGCGGCAAATCAAGGCCGTATTCCCTTTCCAGAGACCTTGCAAAAGCTTCTATTTGAGCCGCACTCGCCTGAGGGTTGTTTTTTATATACTGAGGGATTTTATCGTCATTTATCAGTTCTAACAGTTTTTCCGCATCGGCATCTGACATTTCGGGAAACAAAACAGTGCGATCCGGCGGGATACCGATTTTATTAATATTTACATCTGTCGGAGTATAATAGTAAGCAGTTGTAATCTTAAAGCCGGCCTTATCCAGCGGATACACCTGCTGGACAGAACCTTTGCCGAAAGATTTTTCCCCGACAAGGTATGCCCTGCCTCTGTCTTTTAGGGCGCCTGCAACAATTTCCGAGGCGGATGCAGAACCCCTGTTTATAAGCACGACTATAGGAATATCCTTATCAACTAAAGAAGAACGCTGTGCTGTAAACACATGGCTTTCGCCTTCCATCCTTGATTTTGTTCTTACGATAACGCCGCCGTCAAGGAACAGGTTAGAAATATCAACAGCGGAATTAAGAAGCCCGCCGTAATTGTTTCTTAAATCAAGAATTAGACCGGAATAATTGCTTTCTTTAAATTTATTAATAGCATAAACTGTCCGTTCTACTGTCATTGGGGTAAAAGTAAGCAGTTTAAGATACCCGACATCTTCAATCATTGAGTATTTTACTGTCGGAACTTCGATAATAGCCCTGGTAACATTAACCGGAAATTCCAACCTTTCGCCGCGCCGTATCACCAGTTCAAGCGTTACTCCGGGCGTTCCCCTTAGACGGGCCAAAACTTCTTCCATTGTCAGCTTGTCGGTTTGTTCGCCGTTAATTGAAATTATTAAATCTCCGGGGTTAATTCCTGCCCTCCAGCCGGGAGTGTCCTCGATAGGCGATGCAACTTCAACAAAAGGCGGCCTGCCGTCAAGCCTGTCAGCCACTGGTTTTGTTATAAAAAGCCCAACCCCGCCAAAGGTACCCTGGGTGGTATCATTTATATCCTTCATTTCTGCTTCTGACATAAATACCGAATAAGGGTCTCCCAGAGATTCAAAAATTCCGTTCATGGCCCCTTCAAAAACTACCTGCGGATCTATTTCATCTACATAATGATGATGAATAAAATCCAGTACCTGCTGGATAACCGTTGCATGCCTGCGGCTGTTATAAGAATCTTCTTGCCCTTCCTGCCTGTTTTGCCTTCCCTGGGCTATCACCCCTGGCACTGATGCAAAAATGAAAAAAGCGCAGATCATGGAAGTTGCTAAAATCCATATCCATGAAAAAGAAATTTTCCTCCGAGAAGTTTTATTTTCCGCAGAAAAACCGTTATCGTTCATATTATACTCCTATTGCTATTATCGGCAAAAAAGGAATGTATTACAAGCCTGAAAGCACTGGCAAACAATGAACACCTAAAGAATTTGTTTCAGCACAACCGATGCCGTTTTAGGTTTACAAAGCGGACGTGTGTCCTTGCAGGACACCATAGCGAGCCCTTTTCAGGGCTCCTCAAGCTCCACACGATCCGCCTCTGTACGGCATCGTTTGTGCCGTAGCCATGTTTCAGGTGTTCATTGTTTGCCGTTATTTCAGGCTAAGCGGGAGGGGCTGAGATCGCAAAAAGGTAGCAGCTACCTTTTTTACAGGGTCAAGAATCGGTAGCTGCTACCTTTTTTGATTGAAATTTTACACATTTAGAGCTATATTAAAATTGGAGGCTTGCTTAAGGAATGAAAATTATAGGGAGTATACAATGAAAAAATTATTAATTCTATTTTGTGTTTCTTTTTTATTTTTAACATGTGATATATTTAAAACAACTGTTCATGTGAAATTTGACAAAAAAACTTTTATTGAGCAAAGGCAATTATGGCAAGATTCCAATGTAAAAAATTATCAATATAAATTTTCAAACAATATGTTTTACTATTCGTATGATGGAATATTATTTATTGAGGATGGGGAATTTAAATATGATTTACCTGAGACAGAATATTCAGACATTAGTAACTATAAAAATTTTACCACAATTGATAAAATATATAAGTCAATTGAAGAAACGTACAATTTATCTAATAATATAAAAAAATCAAAAAATGATGCATATATTTCTGAAATAATAATTGAATATGATAAAACAAACCATATTCCAAATACAATACATTATAAAGAATATGTCCCGCCTAATTTGTTTATTGAAGGGGTATTATATTATAAAATTACAAATTTTCTAAGAATGGATTAATACAAATGCTCGGTAATGCTTCAGTGGAGCAGCAGCAAAAACAAGCCCCCACGCCTTGCGTCCCCTATCAGCGATGCAAAATTGAAATAATTTGCAAAGATTAATAGCAGCAAGGAATACCCAATAATGGGGAACTTGAGTGTCATAGGAAAAAATCGTGCCTGCATGATTTTTTCCTATGACGAGCCTCACAGTAAACCACTTCAGGGTATTCATTGCTGGGTGTTCATTGTTTGGCTTTAGTTCAGTT
>Ga0099364_10008968_pt1 | contig 13968 bp, 14 predicted proteins | sample TergutTh196P3_FD_73070 | JGI IMG/M metagenome (GOLD analysis project Ga0099364, IMG submission 73070) | Microcerotermes parvus P3 segment gut microbial communities from Pointe-Noire, Republic of the Congo - Th196 P3 | ecosystem: Host-associated > Arthropoda: Insects > Digestive system > Gut ...
CCCTGTTGGCAGAATACCCGACAATCGACATTCGCGCAATGGGTTTTCCTGCCGATTGGCAAAGCGAGCCAATTTGGAAATAGATATTTGATAGTTTTAGAAGAGGCTGTCCTAAAAGAACGCAGATGACGCGGATAACGCGGATTTTCGCAGATAATCAATGAATGAAAATTTGCTATATGTCTATTTATCAGTAATATAAAAATCTGTGTAAATCTGCGTTATCCGCGTCATCCGCGTTCAAAATGACTTTTAGGACAGCCTCCTTTGATGTAGATTTTTTATTGTTTTTTTGTAGTTTCAGTAAAAATCACAAAAATATTTTGCAGAATAAATGAGAATTTTGCGCATACGGAAAGATTTTTTTTGTTATTGTTTTGCGGATTGAAAACTTTGTTGTACTTTTGTCGCCAACAGTACTCGCCGAGCCTCTTTACAATGCTTAAATTAGGCGAGTCGTTTTTTTTATATATACTTATGAAAGAAAATTATTCCAAGACTTGCACATTACCACGAGATTTAGTGCCTTTGTTAAAACAGAGAGGTTTGACAATTTCCAACGAGCAAAAAGCCGTTAGTTATTTGACTAACATTGGCTATTTTCGTTTGAGTGCTTATTTTTATCCGTTGCTAAAAGAACCGAAAACAGAACATTTGTACAAAAATGGTGCAACTTTCGACAAAGCAATGGATATGTACCGTTTCGATAGAAAATTAAGGATATTGCTTTTCAACGAAATTGAAAAAATCGAAGTTGCCATTCGCAGTGCAATGAATAATTTGATTAGCGATGAACTGAAAGATGTTTTTTGGGCGACTAATCCACAATATTTTCGCAATCCTGCCATTTTTGCAAAAACATTATCACTGATACAAACCGAAACAGCCAAAAATAAAGAGGATTTTATTGCTCATTTTCAATCCAAATATTCAAATCCATATCCGCCTGTGTGGATGATTACAGAAATTATTCCATTGGGAGTATTGGTAAATCTGTGTAATAATCTTGCCAACAAATCGCTTGTAAAAAAAGTTGCACATCAATTTGGTTTGCCCTTGCCTGTTTTTTCCTCTTGGACAGTGTTGTTGGTCAATTTGCGGAATATTTGCGGACATCACGCTCGATTGTGGAATAGAGAAATTCCTTTTACCTCACATAAACTCAACAATCCAAAATTTGCTTGGATAAATTCGAACAATACCGATATGAAACGCATTTACTACCGCATTTGCATTATCAAATACCTGCTTTTTACCGTTTCGCCCAACAACCGATTTACACAAAAACTAAAATCCCTGTTGGCAGAATACCCGACAATCGACATTCGCGCAATGGGTTTTCCTGCCGATTGGCAAAGCGAGCCAATTTGGAAATAAACTTGACTGAAAAATAAGGGCAAGCGAAATGATGAGAAAATGCACTGTATATATCCGCCCATATAAACAAGAATAAATTAACCTGATAAGAAAAAGCGTGCAACCCTCAAAGTTTACACGCTTTTTCTTAAATTGCAAAACTATTTACCTGATAAACAACAACTCCCGATACTTCGGCAATGTCCACATTCTATCATCCACAATCAACTCTAATTGGTCGATATGGTTGCGAATGGCTTCTGTGAGCGGAACAATCGTATCGTGGTAGGCGATGGCTTTTTCGCGCTCGGAAGAAATAGCATTTGCCTGTCTGCGAGCCTCAATCATTTCGGCGGTTTTTTCGGTTATAAAACCAATGTGAGCGCTGATTTCTTTGATGATTCGCTTGTCTTGACGCGACATAGTTTCCGCTTCATCTTTCGAGAAAAGAGAATTGATTTTGAATACGTTATCTAAAAGTACCGATTGATAGCCCGACGCTACGGGAACAATGTGATTCATTGCCAAATCACCCAAAACTCGTGCCTCAATCTGAATTTTTTTGGTGTACATTTCCCATTTCACTTCGCAACGACTTTCTACTTCGTCGTGGCTCAGCACTCCGCAATTTTCAAAAATGGCTAAGTTTTCGGATTTCAGGAAATTGTCGAAAATCAGCGGAACGCTTGTTTCGCAATCCAAACCGCGTTTTTTTGCTTCGGCTTTCCATTCGTCGCTGTAACCGTTGCCTTCAAAACTGATTGCTTTACATTTGCTAATGAGCGATTTAATGACGGTAACAATTGCTTTTTCTTTCGTCATACCGTCTTCGATAAGTGCATCGACTTCGAGTTTGAAACTTGCCAATTGATTGGCAACAGCGGTGTTGAGCGTAAGCATCGACTCGGCACAGTTTGCCGACGAGCCAACGGCGCGGAACTCAAAACGGTTTCCCGTAAAGGCGAATGGCGAGGTTCGGTTGCGGTCGGTGTTGTCCAACAGCACTTCGGGCAGGTGCGCCACACCGAGCCGTAACGCTGTCTTGTCGTCAAAATGAATGACATCGTCGGTATTTACCTGTTCCAATTTGTCGAGCACTTCGCTGATTTGTTTGCCCAAAAAGATAGAAACAATTGCAGGCGGAGCTTCGTTTGCGCCCAGTCGGTGGGCATTGTTGGCAGAACTGATTGAGGCTTTCAACAATCCGTTGTGTTTGTAAACCGCCATCATCGTATTGACAAGGAATGTGATAAATTGCAGATTTTCAACATCATTTTTGCCCGGCGAAAAAAGATTTATGCCCGTATCCGTTCCCATACTCCAATTGTTGTGTTTGCCTGAACCGTTCACGCCTTTAAACGGTTTTTCGTGCAAAAGCACGCGGAAATTGTGTCGGCGGGCAATTTTTTTCATTATCGACATCAACAGCAAATTGTGGTCATTGGCAAGGTTGATTTCTTCGTAAACCGGTGCCAGTTCAAACTGATTGGGCGCTACTTCGTTGTGTCGCGTTTTGCAGGGAATACCGAGTTTCAACGCTTCATTTTCGAGGTCGGTCATAAATGCCAGCACGCGAGTGGGGATTGAGCCAAAATAGTGGTCTTCAAGTTGCTGGTTTCTTGCGCTTTCGTGTCCCATTAATGTACGACCGGTCATTACCAAATCGGGGCGGGCGTTATAAAGTGCGTCATCTACCAGAAAATATTCCTGTTCCCAACCGAGATAGGAAATGACTTTCGTAACGTTTTCGTCGAAATAATTACAAACCGCCGTTGCCGATTTATTCAGCGCATTTATGGAACGCAGAAGCGGTGTTTTATAATCCAACGCCTCGCCTGTATAAGCGATAAAAACGGTTGGAATACAAAGCGTATCGCCCATTATAAAACAAGGCGAAGAAGGATCCCAAGCCGAATATCCGCGCGCCTCGAAGGTGTTGCGAAGTCCGCCGTTGGGAAAGGACGAAGCATCAGGTTCTTGTTGCACGAGCAATTTTCCCGAAAAATCTTCGATAACTCCGCCGTTGGCATTTGGTTCAAGAAAAGCATCGTGTTTTTCGGCAGTTCCGCCCGTCAACGGTTGAAACCAGTGCGTGTAGTGCGTTGCGCCCATATCCATTGCCCAGCGTTTCATCGCGGTTGCCACGCCATTTGCTACTTCTCTGTTGAGCGTCAACCCTTTGTCGATGCTGTCGGTCAACGTTTTATAAGTATATGTTGAGAGATAATCCTGCATTTTTTCGCGTGTGAAAACATATTTTGCAAAATCTTTTGCAGGGCGGTTTTCACTGTTTACGGGAACGGCTTTGCGTCCCAAAGCCTCTCGTAAGAGGTCAAATCTTAATGTGTTCATTTTTCTTTAATTATAAATTATGAATTTATTTAAGGATGATGTTATTTTCTCTACATTTTTCAATCATTTCGGGCGACCAAAGCGATGATTGCACTTCGCCGATGTGTGCACAACGAAGGAAGAACATACACAAGCGCGATTGTCCGATGCCGCCGCCGATTGAGAGTGGAATTTTATCTTCCAGCAAGGCTTTATGGAAAGACAGTTTTTTGCGTTCGGGGCAGCCTTCGAGGTCAAGTTGTTTTGCAAGGGCGGTTTTATCGACACGGATTCCCATTGATGAAATTTCAAAAGCATTGTCCAAAATTTCGTTCCAAAGTATAATATCGCCGTTCAAGCCTTTGTAGCCTTTTTCGCTTTCGGTTGTCCAATCGTCGTAATCGGGCGCTCTGCCGTCGTGTTTTTCGCCATTCGAGAGTTTTCCGCCAATGCCGATAATGAAAATGGCGCCATATTTTTTTGCCGCTTCACGCTCGCGCTCTTTTACCGGAAGCGTTGGGTATTCTTTCAATAAGTCCTCGCTTTGAATGAAAGTAATTTTTTCGGGCAAAACGGGTGTAATATGCGGATAAAGGCAATAAACTTTTCTCTCGGTTTCTTTCAATGCGTCATAAATTTTCTCTACGATAGATTTCAGAAAATCAAGGTTGCGCTGTTCTGCCGAAACGGTGCGCTCCCAATCCCATTGATCAACGTAGAGTGAGTGAATGTTCGACAATTCTTCGTCGGCGCGAATGGCGTTCATATCCGTATAAAGTCCGTAGCCAACGGGAATGTTGTATGCGCCGAGTTTCATTCGCTTCCACTTGGCGAGCGAGTGAATGACTTCGGCTTTTGCACCACCAATGTCGGGAATAGTGAAACTTACAGCTCGTTCTGTTCCGTTCAAATCGTCATTAATTCCTGTGCCGGAAAGTACAAATAAAGGCGCTGTTACACGGCGCAGTTGCAGTTTTGCCGATAATTCTTCCTGAAAACTGTCTTTCAAGATTTTAATCGCCTGTTCCATTGTTTCGGGAACTAATCGCGGACGATAGTCGCGAGGAATGTAAAGTTTCATATTGCTATGATTTTTAAGTTTTATATTGCAAAGATTGCCGATTTATTGTAATTTTGGTATCATTTTGTTTTGTCTGATTTTTAGTAAAAACTTTGAGATATAAATTTTATATTTGATAGAGTGTTTTTATTGAGAATTTATATTCGCTGTGTTTATTTTGTTGAAAATCGTATAAAACCACCTTTTCTCGTTTGTGTTCACTCCTCTTGCGGAAGCACTTGATAATTTCTCTTTCTTGTTCCGGCACTTCCTCTCCAAACAAATATTTTTCGATACTTTTGTAGGAAACGCCCATTTCGCTTTCGTCGGTTTGTCCGTCGAAAAGACCGGCAGAGGGCGTTTTTTCGATAATCGTTTGCGGTGCGTTCAGAAATTTAAGAAAATCGTAAATTTCGCTTACCGTTAAATCGGCTATCGGGTTGAAATCGAATGCGCCATCGCCCCATTTGGTAAAATAGCCCATATACGCTTCACAGCGGTTGCCGGTTCCTGCCACAAGGCGGTTTTCGCTTGCTGCAATGGCATAGAGCGTGGTCATTCGCAGGCGTGGCGCGATGTTTGCCAAAGCGGTTTGCGAAATTTCGCAGTCAAGAGCTTCAACAATCGTCTTTTTCGTTTGCGTTAAATCAACGATTTTCGTTTCGATGTCGAACTGCTTTGCCAAGGTTTCGGCATCTTGTTTGTCCTGCAAGAAATTCTGTTTCGATTCGCAGGGCATTATTACACCGAGTGTGTTTTCGCAAGCCATTTTACAAAGAATACCCACCAATGCGCTGTCTTTTCCTCCGCTGTTGCCGAAAACAATTCCTTCGGCGCGGGCATCTGTTAACACGTTGCGGATAAACTCCACTCGCTGTATTATTTCCTGTTGTAAATCTCTTTTTTTCATTATTACTTCTTTTTTAGAACACGGATAACGCAGATGACACGGATTTTTACATTATATTATCTCGGAAATCCGCGTTATCTGCGTTTTAAAAGTTATCAGAATGATAACCCGAATACCAAATAGGCGTTATCCTGTGCAGGCGAAAGTATCAGTTCTACGAAAATCGGCAGAGAAAAACTTTCTGTAACTTTCAGACTTTTCGATGCTTTTGCCGAGACGGAGGCAACATCAAATTTGTCGCTGTACAAGCCCTTCCAAGGTGAAACGCCAATACCTATTTCGCAATCTACACTGCCAATAGTAAACGGATAACTTGCCGTAATGTAGGTTGAATACATTTGTTTTCTGTCTTCGTCTTTGTCAATGTCGCCGAAAAACATCGTGTTTACGCCGAGCGACAAGGGGAATTTTTCGGAAAAAGTATAACTCAGACTTGCTTCAAAAAGATGTCCGCTGCGTTCTTTGAAAAACGATTCGCCTTCGCCCATCCACCAATAATCGGTTATGGTTGCGGAAAATCCGCCTGTTTCATACGAAAGGTAAAAATCCAGCTCTTTGGCTAATGCCGATATATCGGTGCTTCCCCAGGTTCCGAGTGTAAAGCCATACGCCAAGAGACTCAGTCCAGGCTGGACGCTAACTCCCGCCTGATACATACCTCTCCAAACGTATGAACTCACTACATCGGCTGTTGCATCTACCGTAAATCTACTCTCTTTCTCTTCTTGTGCAAATATTGACGCTGTTGCAGTCATCGCAAAAAGTACTAATATCGTTGTTTTTTTTAATGAAGATTTCATAATTTTTAATTTGTTAAATGAAACCTGACAGATTTTAGAAACCTGTCAGGTTTCGTAATTTTTAATTCGTAATTGTTTAGTTATAAGCCGCTTCACCGTGTTCATAGATGTCAAGTCCTTCTTCTTCAATTCTCGAAGAAACACGCATTCCGACCGTTTTGTCCACAATTTTGAACAAAATGAATGTCATCACTGCGCTAAACAGGATTGAGAACACTGTGGCAACTGTTTGTATCCAAAGCTGGTTCCAGTCGCCATAGAGTGCGCCCTGTTCGCCGCCTGTTCCGCTAATTGCCTGTGTTGCGAACACTCCCACGAGGATAGAGCCGACGATACCGCCCATTCCGTGTACGCCGAAAGCATCGAGTGAATCGTCGTAAGCCAATTTTTCTTTTACAATCGCCACCATAAAGAAACAGACCACAGCCGAAACTGAACCGATAAGGATTGCGCCAAGCACGCCAACCGTACCGGCAGCGGGTGTAATTGCCACAAGACCTGCAATTGCGCCTGTACAAGCGCCAACTACTGTGGGGCGTTTGTTGCGCATCCAGTCAATCGCCACCCAGGCGACAACAGCCGTTGCGGTTGCCAGGTGCGTTACAAGCAATGCGTTTGCAGCCAAACCATCGGCAGCCAAACCGCTGCCTGCATTGAAGCCGAACCAGCCGAGCCAAAGCATTGCCGCCCCGATAAATACAAAGGGAATGTTGTTTGGCGTAACGGGGCGATGTACTTTGTAGCCGGCGCGTTTGCCGAGCATCAGACACATCACGAGTGCAGAAATACCTGCGTTGATGTGAACGACCGTACCGCCGGCAAAGTCGATTGCGCCTATTTCGTCAATCCAGCCGCCGCCCCAAACCCAGTAAGCCATAGGAATGTAAACAAGGACACACCAGAGAGAAATAAACAGCAGATAACCCGAAAATTTAATGCGTTCTGCCAACGCGCCGATAATCAACGCAGGCGTAATAATGGCAAACATACATTGAAATACTGCAAACAGAATTTCGGGAATATTTCCGTCGGTAAGCGTATCAAGCGTGATGCCGTTCAGGAAGACTTTGTCCAGTCCGCCGTAGAAAAATCCTAATGCGCTGTCTTTAAATCCTTCTCCGAATACTAAACTGTAACCGAAAGCAAACCAGATAATGCTGATTACACCCACTGTCATAAAACATTGCATAATGATGCTCAACAAGTTCTTTTGACGCACTAAACCGCCGTAAAACAGCGCCAAACCGGGAACGGTCATCATCATCACAAGGACAGTGGCAACAATCATCCACGCCGTGTTTCCGCTGTCGAGTGCGGGTGCGGCAACTTCCTGCGCCATAGCAAGCGCAGGGCATAAGGCTAAAAAGCCTGATATAGATAGAAATTTCGTTTTCATTTTTTTTAATTTTTAATTCGTTTTTTTTTATTTGTCATACAGCGATTCATCGCCTTTTTGCCCTGTACGGATACGGATAGCATCTTCCACGGGATAGATAAAGATACGCCCGTCTCCGGTTTCGCCCGTATAGGCGGCTTTCTGGATTGCCTGAACGGTTTTATCCACATTGACATCGCGCACTATGATGCTCAACAGCGTGCGTTCGATATAGCTTGTGTCGTACACCACGCCGCGATAAACGCGGCTTTCGTTTGCCTTTCCAACGCCTCGCACATCGTAGTACGAAAACCATTCAATCTCTGCCCTGTCTAAGGCTTCTTTTACATCATCAAACCTTGTTTTTCTGATGATTGCTTCTACTTTTTTCATTATTTTATTGATTTTATTATTGTTATTCTGCGCAGTTGCAGTTTTGCCGATAATTCTTCCTGAAAACTGTCTTTTAAGATTTTAATCGCCTGTTCCATTGTTTCGGGAACTAATCGCGGACGATAGCCACAGGGAATGTAAAGTTTCATATTGATACTTTTTTTAAGTTTTCTGTTGCAAAGATTGCTTATTTATGGTAATTTTTATGTCATTTTGTTTTGTCTGATTTTTAGCAGAAAATTTGAGATATAAATTTTATATCTGGAGGGGCTGTTATCTTTTTAATTTATATTTTGAAGATTGTTCGGAAGTAAAATGCTTATTTATTTTTGAATTGGTTTTCTTTAAAAATGAGTATTAGATAATCTGGGAGTAAAACAAATCGAAAATGACACAATAAACGACTAATCATTTATATTCTTATAATTTCGCATATAATTAAATTGTGTCGAATATAAAAGACAAAAATATGCACATTTTGTTTTTTATATTCGACAAAAACCCGTATATTTGTCGAGTATAAAAGACAAAATATGACAAGCAAAGATTTAATAAAGGTGATAATTACTGAATATCAGCGAATTGTATCGTCTATTCAGTTTATAGACCGCGATTACAATATAGAAGATGAATTGAACTATGTCTTCGTGGGGTTACGGCGCGCAGGAAAATCGTATCTGATGTTTCGACAAGTACAAAAGTTATTGAAAAAAGAACGTTCGATAGACGAAATTTTGTATTTCAATTTTGAAGACGACCGCTTGGCAAATTTGGAAACCTCGGATTTGGATTTGATAAAAACTTGTTATGAAGAAATGTACGACCACAAACCGATATTTTTTCTCGATGAGATTCAAATAGTTCCAAATTGGGAGAAATTTGCCCGCCGTTTGGCAGACCAAAATTATCGGGTTTTCATAACCGGTAGTAATGCTAAAATGCTCAGCAGCGAAATTGCTACCACACTCGGCGGGCGATATATGATACGCAATGTTTACCCCTTTTCGTTCCACGAATTTTTGACTTCGGCAGGTATCGACAGTAAAAAGAAAAATGCGCTTTTTCATTTTCGCAGTGAAATAAACAAAGCTTTTGAGGATTATTTTCGTTTTGGCGGTCTGCCCGAAACGTTGAAAGTAGCAGATAAACGCGAATGGTTGAGTAATTTATATCAAAAAGTTTTCTTTGGCGATTTGATTTCTCGCTACCAAATCCGCAGTGATTTTTCTCTTCGTGTGCTTATTCGTAAATTGGCAGAAAGCGTAAAACAACCTTCTTCTTTTCGGCGTTTGGCAAATGTAGTGTCGGCATCGGGTAAAAAAATCACAACCGATACAGTGATTGATTATTTGAATTATTTACGAGAATCCTGGCTGATTTTTTCATTGGAAAATTTCGCATCAAAATTAGCGGATAAAGAATCGAACAAAAAATATTATTTCATTGATAACGGTATCTTGAATTTATTTCTGCCCGACCCGCAAACTTTCTTGTTGGAAAATTTGGTTGCTATTCAACTGCGACGATTGTACTACGACAATTTTTATTTTTACAACAGTGGCATAGAGGTCGATTTTTATGTGCCGGAAGCACAGTTAGCTGTACAAGCCTGTTATAGTTTGAGCGATATTGAAACTTATAATAGAGAAGTAAATGCCTTGTTACAACTGTCAAAACGCCTCGAAGTAAAGAAAATGCTCATCATCAGCAAAGACGAGGAACGAGTGATTTCCCTCGATGGCGTAGAAATTGAAGTTATTCCGATTTGGAAATGGCTATTGCTTTGAAAATTTTAACTATAAAACAAAGCCATCATCCTCTCCATCGCTTTTTCTACATTTTCCGCCTTTGCAAATGCTGTCAGACGGAAATATCCTTCGCCCGAAGGTCCGAAACCAACGCCGGGTGTTCCTACTATTTGACATTCGTTCAAGAGTTTATCGAAAAATTCCCACGAAGTCATTCCTGTTGGCGTTTCGAGCCAGATGTAGGGAGCATTCACGCCGCCGTGCGCTTTGAAACCGGCACGCTTCAATCCATCGAGTATCGTTTTGGCGTTATTCATATAATAAGCTATCGTTGCCAACGTTTGGCGTTTGCCTTGTATGGAATAAACCGCTTCGGCGGCACGCTGTATGATGTATGCCGTGCCATTGAATTTCGTACTTTGATGTCGTCGCCACAATGCGTTGAGCGAAACACCGGAGCCGTTTTTGTCATACGCCTGCAATTTTTTCGGGACTATGGTGTAACCGCAACGCACACCTGTAAATCCGGCTGTTTTGGAAAAACTGCGAAACTCAACAGCAACTTCTTTTGCTCCGTTTATTTCGTAAATGGAGCGTGGAATTGTCGGGTCGCTGATGTATGCCTCGTATGCCGAATCGAAGAGGATAACTGCCTTGTGCTTTCTTGCATACTCAACCCAAGCCGTCAACTGTCCGCGATTCAAAACACTTCCCGTAGGATTGTTTGGCGAACAGAGATAAATCATATCTACCTTTCCATCAGGAATTTGAGCTGCAAATTCTTTTTCGGGCGGACAGGCAAGGTAAGTAATCTTACGCCCTTCCATCACATTCGTATCCACATAAACCGGATAAACAGGGTCGCTCACAGCCACAATATTATTGGCTGAAAGAATATCGCCGAAATGTCCGAGTGAAGATTTTGCGCCGTCGTTGATAAAAATTTCATCGCTCGACAATGAAATGCCGCGAGCGAGATAATCATTTTCGAGAATGGCATTTTTCAAAAAATCGTAACCGCATTCGGGCGCGTAACCTCTAAAAGTTGCACGGTCTGCCATTTCATCGACCGCCGTATGCAAAGCTTGAATTACACTTTCGGAAAGCGCTTCGGTAACATCGCCAATGCCGAGCGAAATAACTTCTGCTTTGGGATTTTGTGCTTTGTAACTTGCCACCTTTCGGGCAATTTCGCTGAAAAGATAGTTTTCAGACAATGCTTTGAAGTTTTCGTTAATTGTTATCATATTGTAAATTCTCCATTAAATACCCATTCTGCTCCACCGGTGAGCGTTACCCGGTTTGTTCTTTCATTCCATTCCACTTCTACCTCGCCTCCTAAAAGTTCGAGGGTGGCTTTTCGTTTGGTTTTACCTTTGAGAACTGCCGCTACGAGCGTGGCACAAGCTCCTGTCCCGCAAGCGAGCGTTTCGCCTGAACCGCGTTCCCACACGCGCATTTTTATTCTGTTCGGCGAAATGACTTGAGCAAATTCCACATTGGTACGTTCGGGGAAAAGCGGATTTTTTTCTACTTTTTTGCCGATTTTTTCGACATCGAAACAAGACACATTTTCGACAAAACTAACGGCGTGAGGATTACCCATCGAAACGCAAGAAAAATTCATTTCTTCCAAAAAATGTTCATCTTGAAATCGTGGAGAATCCATATCTACACTGATTTTTTCTACTTTTTTGCCATTAAGAAATAAATTCAACATTTTTATTCCCGAAGCGGTTTCAAGACTTATTTCTGTGTTATTGGAAAGACCTTTTTCGTAAATATATTTGCCTACGCAACGCGAAGCATTTCCGCACATCGCCGATTCCGAACCATCGGCATTGAACATTCGCATACGGAAATCGGCAACAGCGGAAGGCATAATCAACACCAAACCGTCAGAACCAACGCCAAAATGACGGTCGCTGATTTTGATTGCCAACTGTTCGGGATTTTCTATTGTTTCTCGACAGGCATCAATATATACATAGTCGTTGCCCGTCCCTTGCATTTTGTCGAATGGAATTGTTTTCATCTGTATATAATTTTATTTTTTAATTTAAGGTCAGATGGAACACCCATGATATAATCATTTGCTTGTGTGTCAGTTTTTTGACATGGGTGTTTCATACTCTGTTTTTTCTTATGCAAAGGTCGGAGTTAGGAAGAAATTATGCAGTAAATTTTGTTTTACGATTTTTTTTTGAAAACAGTAGAATAGAAATTTTATATTGAATTTGTCGTTTTGATTGAGATTTTATATTTACCTGTTTTATTGGAATAAAAAAAACAGGAATGAAAACAATCCATTCCTGCCTCACAAACATATTCTAATATTGTTATATTCTCATTTCCGCAATCCGTATTGCTGCCATTATCACTTTAGTTTCATTGGCAAAAGAACTTAAGCGCACAAAACCTTTGCCGTGAGCCCCGAAGCGCTCGCCGGGAGAGGATAGAATATGACATTCTTCGAGTAACTTGTCGAAGAGTTTCCACGAAGAACCATAGGGCGATTCGATCCAAATGTATGGCGAATTTACACCGCCCCAAAATTTCAGCCGCGCATCAGCGAGCGACTGCCGAAGTACCTGTGCATTTGTCATATAATAGTTGATGTTTTCTTGCACCCAATCCAACCCTTCGGCGCTGAACAGCGCCTCCGCTCCTCGCTGAATAATGTACGAAGGCGCGTTGTTTTTTATCGCCTGTCGTTTTCGCCATAGCGTATTCAAACTGACACTTTTGTCGATTCTGAGCGAATAACCCGAAATTTCTTTAGGAATAATGATGTATCCGCAATGTAAGCCCGTGAAACCTGCATTTTTGGAGAAACTGCGAAATTCAATGGCGACTTTCTTTGCTCCTTTTATTTCGTAAATCGTTTGTGGAATAGCAGGGTCGCTCACAAACGATTTGTAAGTAGCATCGAACAAAATCAATACATCGTTGTCAATGGCATATTTTACCCATTTTTCGAGCGCTTCGCGAGGCATCGAGCAGCCTGTGGGATTGTTGGGGAAACTCAAATAAATCACATCGGGGCGAAGTTTGGGAAATTCGGGCATAAAATCATTTTTTTTCTTGCAGTCCAAGTAAATAATGTGGCTCCACTGATTGTTTTCGTTCATTTCGCCTGCTCGGTTTCCAACTACATTCGACTCGACATAATCTTGTGAAACAGGATCGATTACCGCAATTCTATTGTCTTTGCAAAGTATATCGCCCAATCCGGCAATGTTCTCTTTCGTTCCGTTGTTGATAAACACTTCATCGGGGTCGATTTTTACTTTGTATCTTTTGAAATTAAAACGCACAATCGCATCAATCAAAAACGGATAACCCTCTGTCGGCGTGCGACCTTTGAAAGTTTTTTCATCACCCATTTCGACAATGGCGCTTGTCATTGCCTGCATTACGCAAGGCGCCAGCGGACGGATTACATCGCCACTGTCGAGTTTTATCAATTTCACATCGCGGTTGATTGCCCGAAACTGATTAACTTTTTTATCTATTTTACTCTGAATTTCATCGTTGATAACTTTCAAAAATTGAGAGTTGATGAGCGCCATAATTCTTTTGTTTTATTTCGGTTGCAAAGATAATGATTTTATTTCGTATGTCTTAGTTGCTTTTATTAGTGCCGAAAAAAGCGGATGAGGTTTATCGGGGCGACTTTTAAATTCGGGGTGGAACTGCACTGCAACAAAAAAGTCGTTTTGCGGTAATTCAACAGCCTCGACCAATTTGCCGTCGGGCGAGGTGCCGCTTATCACAAGTCCTTTGCCTGTCATCAACTCGTTGTACGTATTGTTAAACTCGTATCGGTGACGGTGGCGTTCCGAGATTTCTTTTGTTTCGTAGATTTTTTCTAACAATGTACCGCTTTTAATCTGACAAGGATAGGCTCCGAGCCGCATTGTGCCGCCTTTTTCGACAATTTCGCGCTGCTCGTCCATCAAGTCAATGACGCGGTGCGGAGCGTTTTCGTCAAA
>Ga0099364_10008969_pt1 | contig 13967 bp, 12 predicted proteins | sample TergutTh196P3_FD_73070 | JGI IMG/M metagenome (GOLD analysis project Ga0099364, IMG submission 73070) | Microcerotermes parvus P3 segment gut microbial communities from Pointe-Noire, Republic of the Congo - Th196 P3 | ecosystem: Host-associated > Arthropoda: Insects > Digestive system > Gut ...
TTTTTGCACAGGATTTAGAAATCTGAAAATCGCCAGGCGGGAATTTTTAATTAACGGTAAGGCGGTGTACATAAAAGGCGCAAACCGCCATGAACATGATGAGAAGACCGGCAAGACCCTTTCTACGGAGGCAATGCTGCGGGATATAAAGATATTAAAATCCCATAATTTCAATGCCGTGAGGACCTCTCATTATCCCGATGATGAACGCTGGTACGAGTTATGCGACCGTTACGGTATTTACCTCTGCGATGAAGCGAATGTGGAGAGCCATTGTTTTTATAACCAGCTTTGCTCTGAACGCAGCTGGACTTATGCCTTTGTAAGCCGTATGCAGCGTATGGTGGAACGGGATAAAAACCATATATCCGTAATCATGTGGTCTTTAGGAAACGAAAGCGGCTACGGCAGCAACCATGAGGCAGGAGCTTCCTGGATACGCTTTTACGATCCTTCAAGGCCCATCCACTACGAAGGAGTCATGCGCGGAAAACCCGATGTCCTAGACAGCTGGGAACAGGGAAAAAATGTGACGGATTTTGTCTGTCCCATGTACCCGGTTATAGAAAATATCGTCAATTATGTCCGATACCGGGATGATTACCGGCCCCTGATAATGTGCGAATATTCCCATGCAATGGGAAACTCCAACGGCAGCCTTGCCGACTACTGGAAAGCCATTGAAAGCCATCACGGGCTTCAGGGCGGCTTTATCTGGGAATGGAGAGATCACGGTTTTGAAGCCTACACAAAAGAAGGAGTAAAATACTGGAAATACGGCGGGGACTTTGGGGATGAACCATCGGATTACGATTTTATTTGTGACGGCCTGCTATTCCCGGATCAGGGTCTTAAACCTGTTATGGCAGAATGTAAACAGGTCTTTGCCCCGATACGGCTCAGTGAGGTAGCGGGAAAACCTTTGCATTTTGTGCTGGAAAACCGTTACGATTTTTCTACCTTAGATCACTTATCTTTAAAATATAAAATTTTTGAGGATCTTCCGGTTTCGGGAGAGGAAAAAATAATCAAACAGGGAACTATGGAAATTCCATCCCTTAAACCGGGGCAAAAAGCAGAGATCTCCTTTGGCCGGGAAGCTGAGCTGTTCATCCCCTCCTATGACGGCGCCGTCTGTTTCCATGGGGATTTTGTATTGAAAGAAGACACAGCCTGGGCAAGTAAAGGCCATGTGGTTGCTCAAGCTGAGCGGCTTCTTAAAGAAGAGCGGAGCCCTGCATTGGCCGGATCTGAACGCGGCCTTCCGCAGTTCCTGGACCTCCCCTCCCTTTTGAAACCCTCACTTTACCGGGTTGCCACTCAAAACGACGGACTTAAAACATATATGATGCTTAGGGGAGATCCTGCGGCGTCTTTTTATTACAAGGGCAAAGCCATGTTCCCCTGGATGGATCTCGACCTCCTTCACCTAAGAACAACAGGAGAGAAAAAAGAACAAATCCTTTGCGAAGGCGTCCCCGCAGAACGTTACACCGCAACACTCCTGGCCGGTGAAAAGGCAAGTACCCAATACAGCCCTTATGCCGCCGCTCCGGGACTTGGTACTTTTTCATATACCTTGATCAAGGGCCAGCCCATGGTATTGGAAGTGGTTTTTGATCTTGACCCGGAACTGCCGGAGCTGCCCAAGGTAGGGCTTTTGGCAGAAATACCCGCGTCTTACAAAGAAATTTCTTGGTTTGGCCTGGGTCCGGAAGAATCCTACCCCGATCGCCTGGCCGGAGTTTTCCTTGGCCGTTACAAAGTGCCTGTTACAGACTTTGAGACGCCCTACGTGGTACCCCAGGAAAACAGTAATCGCAGCGGGGTGCGAAACTTTAGCCTTGTAAACGAGGACCCTTCAAAGAACATTACTATCCGAGCGGATAAACCTGTAAATATAGGCTGCTCCCGCTACCGCCAGGAGAACATGTGGGAATCCTGTCATACCTATGAGTTGAAGGATTGTTCCCAGGGCCCGGACGGCCGTTGGTTCCTCTCCATTGATATTGTTCAACGGGGAGTAGGGACCGCAACCTGCGGACCGGACACCAGGGAGGAATATCGGATCAGGCCGGGGCTCTTTAAAATGAAGTTATTTATAAACTGAGCCATTTGCAAAACTAAAATTTTATAAGCGGCTCAGAAAATGCTTCAATCATTGCCTGGATATTTTCTGGCTTTACATCAGCTTGAACCTGATGGGTAGGCGCACAGATGTACCCGCCTTTTATGTTCAGGGTTTCTTTAGTTTTTTTGATAATTGTTTTCAGTTCCTCTGGTTTTGCGAAGACCAGGGCTTTTTGGGTACTGACGGCGCCGTAAAATGAAAGGGAACTACCATAGGTTTTTTTAAGTTTTTGCAGATCATACACTTCAGGCTGCACGGTCTGGTAGACATCAAGGCCGATTTCTATTAAGTCCGGCAGGATTTGTTCGATATTCCCGCATGAGTGCAGCATGATGGGGAGGCCCTTCTTTTTTATTGGTTCAAAAGTCTTTGCGAGGCAGGGTTTGATAAATTTGCGCCATAGTAGAGGCCCCATGATCATGCCTTGCTGCTGGCCGTAATCATCTCCAAAGTAAAATCCGTCAAAATCATACTTTAGCGCCTCATTTATTATCCCCAGATTGTAATCCGTGATTTTTTCAAAGAGGGTTTCCACAAAGGCCTCTTCTTCGTACATGTCTATCAGGAGTCTTTCCATTCCCCGGAGGGACCAGGCCCGTTCAAAAAGCAGCATCCCGATTTTTGCAAGCTTGAATGCATCACTGGGCTTTGCCAGGAATGCCCTGCTTTTTTCTCCGATCTCTTCCGCGTTCAGCTCCGGCATGACAAGGGATGAGAGCCCTGCGTCTTCCAGGAGGTATTTCTCAATGACGCCGATATCCTTGTCTATGCCAGTCCTATTCCAAATTACCGAAAACTCATCCTGGAAATAGCCGGGGGCTGTTTCGCTGCCGCCGTTAAAAGACAGTTTATCAATATGGTTTTCCGCAAATAAAGGGAAATCCTCTTTTTTTATGCCGGCGAAGGCGCAGAAGTTTTTCATCGCCTCCCCTGTAAGTTCGACATTGTGGGGGCATCTATCGCTTTCCCTGTGCTCAATGGCATTCTTTACCCTTTCCCGCCTGGTCATACATTCCTCCAAAATTCAGGATACACCTTTTTTTCCATCTCCTCAATAGAATTGCTGCCATAGAATTGCTGCCATACATAGCACGCCTCTTGCTTATTGCCGTAATGCAACATTTTTAGTATTCTTTTTAATATTCCCATAAAGAAGGAGTCGTTTTGATAGAAGTCACAAATCTAGTCAGGCGCTACGGGCCCCACATAGCGGTTGACCATGCGAGTTTCAAAATTGAGAAGGGGGAAATCGTAGGTTTTCTGGGGCCAAACGGCGCGGGGAAATCAACCACCATGAATATCCTTACGGGCTATCTTTCTGCCACCGAAGGGACCGTCATGATTGAAGGCCAGGACATTCTTGAGCACCCCACCGAGATAAAGAGAAAAATCGGCTACCTGCCTGAGAACCCGCCCCTGTACCAGGATATGACTGTCACCGAGTTCCTTTCCTTTGCCGCCGAGATCAAGGGAATTCCCCCAAGGGAAAAAAAGGAAAGGATGAACCGGATCATGGAAACCGTGGGCGTTCAGGATGTTTCCAAGCGGCTCGTCAAGAACCTCTCCAAGGGATACAAGCAGCGGGTGGGGCTGGCGCAGGCTATGATCGGGGAGCCCCAGGTGCTGATCCTCGACGAGCCCACAGCCGGGCTGGACCCCAAGCAGATCCTTGAAATTCGGGACCTTATCATCGAACTGGGAAAGGACCGCACTATTATTTTGAGTTCCCATATTCTGCCCGAGGTTAGCGCGGTGTGCCGCCGGGTGCTTATAATCAACCAGGGCAGGATCGTGGCTGACGACAGCCCGGAAAACCTGGCCAAGCGCATACTTGGGGGGAGCCATATCCAGCTCAGGCTGGATGCGGCTGAGGCAGCGGCTTCAAAGGCCCTGGGAACTGTTTCTTCCATAAAGAAACTGGAATTCAGGGAATCCCAGGAGCCGGGCGCGGTGGAGGCCATAGCGGAGGCGGAGGAAGACAGGGACATACGCCGCGACATCTTCCGGGCACTGGCTGCTGCGGATATTCCCATTTTAATGATGCGCTCCCTGGACATGAGCCTTGAGGAAATCTTCCTTAACTTAACCGACAAAGAGGCTGTAGGCCCAGAGCCCATAGCAGGGGAGGAAAAGTAAATGTTTGCTATTTTCAAACGGGAATTAAGGGCATATTTTCTTACCCCCATTGGCTATCTTTACATGGGGCTCTTTCTGCTCCTTACGGGGATTTTTTATACCTTCGACAACCTGCTTTCCGGGCGTTCCCAGTTCACTGGTTTCCTGGGCAGCGTTCTTCTGATCTATCTTTTCGCCATACCGCTTCTGACAATGCGCCTCTTTTCCGAGGAAAAAAGGCAGAAGACCGATCAGCTCCTCCTTACGAGCCCGGTGTCAATAACGGGGATTGTATGCGGCAAATTCCTTGCGGCACTGGCGGTTTATTGCGGCACATTGCTGATCACAGTGGCTTATGCGGTGGTCATCGCCGTTTACGGGGATCTGGAAACCTGGGAAACCTTTGGCAGTTATATAGGCTTTGTCTTCCTGGGGGCCTCTTACATTTCCGTGGGCATCTTCGTTTCTGCGGTCACAGAAAACCAGATAACCGCCGCCCTGGTTAGCTTCTTCTCCCTTATGCTCATCTGGCTAATCGATCCGATTGGCCAGATGGTCCCATCGGACACAAGGACAGGGATCATCTCCGCCGTGGTTCTGCTGGCGGCCCTGCTCCTCTTCCTCTACCTTAATACCAGGAACTGGCTTATCGTCCTGGGCGCGGCGCTTTTGGGAGGCCTCGCCATTGGGGGCTTCTACCTTTTCAAAAGGGACGTGTTTTTCGGGTTCATACGGAGGTTCCTGGGCTGGTTTTCCCTTAACCGCCGCTACCAGCCTTTTACCCTGGGGCTTTTGAAATTCGATGCCCTTTTGTATTACGCTTCTTTTTCGGGCCTCTTCCTCTTTATGACGGTCAGGCTTATTGAAAAACGGCGCTGGAACTAGGAGAATGGCAATGAAAGGCATAACAGATTTTTTTAAGCAAGGCAATATACGAGAATCCTTCAAGACCCGGCAGGTAAAATACGGCGGCTATGCGGCGCTCTTGACCCTGGCGGTAATCGTGGGGCTCATTCTGCTGAACCTGATTTTGGGGCAATTTTCGCCCCAGGTGGATCTGACTTGGAGCAAGATTTTTTCCCTTTCCGAGCAGACCTTGCAGGTGCTGGACACAATCAGAACCCCGGTCAAGTTTTACGGCCTCTGGAGGCCCGGGGAGGAAAGCCAGGATGTTATCAACGTGATAAACCTCTATGTGTCCAGGAATCCGAACATCAGCCTGGAACTGGTTGATCCGGACAGAAACCCCGGCTTTGTTGTCAGGTACGACAGGGAAAGGCAGGGGATTTCCCGTGGCAGCCTGATCGTGGAGGGGGAACAGGGCTTCAGGGTTATCGCTCCCAGGGACATGTACGATTACACCACGACCCAGCAGGGGGGCAGCTCCGTTACCGGGGTTGCCGTGGAGCGGAGGATCAGCGCCGCCCTTCTTTTCGTGAGCACCGGGACTACCCCGGTGGTATACGAAATTACCGGGCTAGGTGAAATCCCCCTTTCGGCCCTGGGAATGCAGGACACCCTGGAACGGGAAAATTTTGCCCTTAGATCCCTTAACCTTCTGCTGGCGGATATTCCATCCGATGCGTCCATGCTTGTCTTGAACAGCCCTCAAAGGGACCTGGCCCCTGCCGAGGCGGGAAAACTCCTTGACTATCTGGAACAGGGGGGCCGTTTCATGGTGCTGGCGGATTATAATATCCGGGAACTTTACAACCTTAACGAGGTACTGGCAAGCTATGGGCTTGAGTTCAATTACGGGATAGTCCGAGAGATCGATCCCTATTACGTTGCCATTGATCCAAGGAGCGCATGGCCGGATCTGTCGGATCACGAGATCGCAAGGCCCCTAGCTGACAAGACCAGAACCCCGGTAGTCCTGTTTGAGGCAATGGCGCTTTCAGAACTGGAAACCAGGCGGCGGACTGTCGAGCTTACGCCCCTGATGACCTCGTCTTCCAGCGCCTTTCTCCGCAGCGATCTGGAAGATACTTCCACTTCCAGGCAGCCTTCGGATGCTTCCGGGCCCCTTGTTTTGGGGATGGCTGTCAGGGATCCTTCCTGGATACAGGGCGATGAGCCCCAGGCTCGGATTGTGGCGATAGGCGGCGGCACCCTGCTGCCCCTCGCCATCCAGGGCTTTGATGCCAACCGGGATCTCTTTATGAACAGCCTTACCTGGCTCGATGACCGGCCCGAAACCATATCGGTAAGATCGAAAAGCCTTTTCATAATGCCGCTTAGGATGAACCTGGTGCAGATCATCATATTCGGGGCGCTTTTTGTCTTTGTTATTCCCATGGCCTTCTTTGCAACCGGTTTTGTGACCTGGTTGAAACGGCGGCATCTTTAGAGGTTGCGAATGTCGAAGAAAACCAAAACCCTTATCATTGCCCTTGCCGCCCTACTGATCCTTGGGGGCGCTTATTACGGGTCAATAGCCTATCAAAACAGCAAGGCGGATCCGGAGCCATTTTCCTATACGCCCCCGGAAGAAATTGGAAACCTTGAAGTCTCGAAGCTTGTCAAGATCGAAGGGCGCGGCATAACGATTGAAAAAAATGACGAAACCTGGGAGCTGACTTTTCTAGAAGGCGGAATCCCGCCCTGGGAAATAGAGCTGGACCAGAGGCAGCTCATGTTCCTGACTTATTCCCTGGCAAGCGTCTGGGTCGAAAGCACCGTGGATGAGGAGCCGGAGGATCTCTCCGTTTATGGGTTGGACAATCCTTCGCACAGGACTGTTGTTACCGATTCTGATGGGCAGAGGGCAGAATACCTTCTTGGAGACATGACCCCTTCAAGGACTTCCTTTTATGTCATGGTGGAGGGGGACCCAAAAGTATACTCTGTCTCCGCCTATGCTGCGGCATTCATGCAATTTTACCTGGACACCATACGCCAGAGATCTCTGTTCCCCATTTTTGAACTTTCCGATGTGGCCCGCCTGCGGATTGAGTCGGCGGAAACCCAAATAGAACTCAGCTCCATGACGGCCTCGCCCGCTCTCCATTTGTCGGCTCTCTTTTCCACTCATGTGCTCAGTTCCCCTTACCGGCTTCCCCGTGGAGTAAGCGCTGAAGCCCTGAACAACCTTATCGAGCCCCTTAGTGGCCTAATGATCACGGATTTCATTGATGACAATCCCCCGTCCCTCATACCTTACGGGCTGGACAGGCCTTTAAGGCTTCTGCTTGAAACAGAAGATGGATCCCTGGATTTGCTGATTGGCAATGAAGTTGACGGGAAGCACTACGCGAAGCTAGGCCGAGCCCAAGGGATTTTTACCCTAAGCAACATGGAAGGCATTGTCAACGCAAGACCCTTTAGCCTGATCGATAAATTCGCCCTCCTTGTCAACATTGACCGGGTGGAGCATATTGCAATAATCGGGGGAGAAAGGCCCCTTGCAGCAGAGATTCAGGGCACCGGGGATGATGCGGTTTTTTTCCTGAACGGGAGAAAGACGGACGACCGTTCTTTCAGAAACTTCTACCAGGCGGTTATAGGCCTCCTCATGGATGCCGAGTACCAAGGCCCCCCTGTCCCACCGGGCGAAACCCCCGGGGAAATAACCATCGAATACCGGCTTAATACCCCTCCCGGAGAGCGAGCATCCATCAGCCTTCTTCCCTACAACAGGGATTTCTATCTCCTAAGACAGCAGGGGGCAACGGAGTTTCTTATTTCCCGGAGCCAGGTTCGCCGCATTTACGATACTGCGGATGCGCTGGCCTACGAATAGCCGGAAACTGGCTCCCCCCATCATAGCGACCACATCCCTAATTGATTGTGTGCGGAGCAGAGTGGTAAATTAGCTTATGCAGAAGTTTGCCGACGAGGCGCTAATCGAAGTAAGCTCCGGGAATGGCGGGAACGGCTGCGTGGCCTTCCACCGGGAAAAGTACGTCCCGAAGGGCGGGCCTTCCGGGGGCGATGGCGGCCGGGGCGGTAACGTGGTATTCTCTGTTCGGCGCAACTTGAAAACCCTTGCGCATTTTCGCTACAAGCAGGCTTACAGGGCCGAGAACGGGCATGACGGCGAAGGCCGGGGGCGCTACGGCCGCAACGGAGAGGATGTGCTTGTTTTGCTGCCACCAGGCTCGGTGATAAAGGACGCTGAAACCGGGGAGCTTGTCCGGGACTTCGGCAGCGATGAAAGCGACTTCCTCTTTCTGAAAGGGGGAAACGGCGGCTGGGGGAATATCCGCTTCAAGTCCGCTGTCAACCAGGCCCCAAGGAAGGCCCTGCCGGGAAAGCCTGGGGGAAAGCGGCGGCTCCTGGTGGTCCTGCAAATGCTTGCGGATATAGGCCTCGTAGGCTTCCCCAATGCGGGGAAATCCTCCCTTCTTGAAAAATTTACCAATGCCCGGCCAAAGATAGCCCCATACCCCTTTACCACGAAAATCCCCAACCTGGGAGTCCTCACCCTGGGCGCGGGGGACAGCGACGCCAGGGACATTATCATCGCGGACATTCCAGGGCTCATCGAAGGGGCCTCGGAAGGTTCAGGCCTTGGCATCCGCTTCCTCAAGCATATTTCCCGTACAGCGGCCCTGGCTTTTCTCATAGATTTGGGGGAGGATAATTACCTCGATGCCTTTGACATACTTTGCCGGGAACTGGAGGCTTTTTCGCCCGAGCTTATCGCAAAGCGGCGGATCATTGTAGGCACAAAGCTTGATCTGGAAAATTCAGGCGTTCCCGTTGGGGAAAGGCTTTTGGAACTGAAAGGCAAGTACAAAGGGGAGCAGGTTATGGGAATCTCCGTTTTTTCAGGCGAAGGCATTCAGGAATTGGCATTGCTTTTTGGTTCCCTGGCCAGGGAGGATTCATCGCCGTGAAGCTTGCGATCCTGGGAGGCAGCTTCAATCCCGTCCATATCGCCCACCTCTTTGTAGCCGACGCAGTGCTTGCCGGCCTCGCTTACGATCGCATTGTCCTAATTCCCGCCTTTCAATCTCCTTTCAAAACCGGCGCCGAAGGAGCCTCTCCAAGGGATCGCATGGAAATGCTGGCCGCTTCCATTGCCGGGGATCAGCGGCTAAGCATAGACGACTGCGAAATACGCCGGGAAGGGGTTTCCTATACCATTGATACCCTATCTGATGTGATTAAGCGCTACAGGCCTGAGGGGAAACCCGGCCTTATCCTTGGGGACGATCTGGCTTCTGCTTTTCATAAATGGCGGAGCCCTGGGAAAATTGCGGAGCTGGCGGATATTATCATCGCCCGCAGGCTGGCGCCGGAAAAACCCGCTCAAAGGGAAGAATACCCCTGCGGAGGCGGCATAGATGCCGAAAAAGGGGACTTCCCCTATCCGCACCGGGCCCTGAACAACGAAATTATAAACGTGTCGTCCCGGCTGGTTCGGGAGAAGGTAGGCAGGGCCGAAGCCTGGCGTTACCTAGTTCCCCCAGGCGCCCGGTGCATTATCGAGGACCGCTGCCTATACGGGTTTAGGGGCGAAAGCAAGCTTTCGGCAGAAAGCATTTCTACGGAAAGCAAGCTTTCTGCAACCATTGCACGGCTTGAGAATGATGTCCGCCTTGCTATAAACTTCGACAGGTTTATCCATTCCAGGAATACCGCGCTTATGGCCTGGGATCTCTGCCGCCGCTTCGGCCTAGAGCCGCATAAGGGCTACCTGGCGGGGATCGCCCATGACATGTGCAAGTCCATGGGAGAAGAAGAACTCGTGCGCCTAGCCCATGCTGACGGCGGCGGCTCATCGAAACTGGAGCAGAAAAAACCCGGCCTGCTTCATGCCAGGGCAGCGGCAGTTCTGCTTCAAAGAAACTACGGCATCGTGGACAGGGATATTCTTGAGGCAATTCGCTATCATACCACAGGGCAAGCGGACATGGGTTCCCTTGCCAAGGTGGTGTATATTGCTGATAAAATTGAAGTATCCCGAACAAAAGCAGATCCTGCTTTGAGGGAAATGAGCCGGAGCGCTGATTTGGATGAACTTTTTGCGGCGGTTTTGGACAATACCGTGGCCTACCTTAGATCCCGTCAGTTGGATATTTCCTACGGCACAAAAAGGCTGCTGGCAGCAATGAACAAGAGGAATAAGCCATGAGAAAATCTAAAGTTGACGCAAGCATCCTGCTTCTCGTCCTCATTACGGTTCTTCTGAGCGTAGGCATTGTTATTACTGTTTTTTCCCTCAGATCCGATCCGATAAGGGAATCCCTTGCCGGGGACAGGGTGATCAACACCCTTTTTGTCATCGAGAACAATGGCAAACCCCTGTGTTCCTATCTCCTTTTATACTACCCGGAAACCAAGCGGGCTGCGGTTTTCGATATTCCCGGTTCTTTGGGGCTGATTATTCAGCGCATCAACCGCCTTGACCGAATTGACACTGTGTACGATCCCCGCAGGATTGCAAATTTTCAAAATGAAATAGAAAGGCTTCTGGGAATCGACATCTCCTTTTCCATAGTCATTACCCTGGAAAACCTGGGCAAGATAGTAGACCTTATTGAAGGGGTAGAACTGTTTATCCCCTCTCAGGTGGATGAGTTTCAGGATGGGTATATCCTCTTTCCTTCCGGGCTAAATAGCCTGGACGGCGACAAGGCCAAGGTCTACATAACATACGAGCTGCCCGAGGAAAACAGCGAGTTGGTCAATTTCCGCCGCCAGCGTTTCTTTATGGGGTTCATTAAACGCCTGGGAGAGCAAAACCAGTTTCTTAAAGATCCAAATGTGGCTGCTCTTTTTCATTCCCTGCTCAAAACCGGGATAAATCAGCGGACCCAGATTAGGCTTTTTGACGAATTTGCCGGGATAAATACCGACAGGGTCGGCGTCCAGTCTGTGGGAGGGACTGTCCGGGAAGTTTCCGGCCAGCACTTGATATTTCCCCATTGGGATGGCAGCTTGATAAAGGAAATCGTGCGCCAGACCCTTGGGGGCCTGGTACGCCCCATGGAAAGTTTTTATGGCGACAGGGTTTTTTCGGTGGAGATTCTGAACGGGACCTTGATCAACGGCCTTGCCGGGCGTACCGCAGAGCTATTCCGGGGCTTTGGCTACGATATCATCTCGATCGGCAATGCTGACCGCAATGATTACGAAAAAACCCTAATCATCGATCGCTCAGGTTACGATGACATGGCCAGGTTATTCGGGGATATTATTCGCTGCAGGAATATTCAATTCATTTCTCCTGTTTCGGAAGGCCCGGATATCGACCTAGGCTTCGAGATTTTTGAGTACCGGTCGGATTTCACCCTAATTCTGGGAAGGGACTTCAATGGACGATACGTTGCAGACTAAAGGCGACTTTCTGCTTGCGCAGGAGCTGGGACAGCTCCTGGACGAGCATCGCGGCGGGGAAGTTATGGTCATGGATATGAGAAGCCTAAATTTCTGGACAGACTTCTTTGTCATAGCCACCGCAACGAGCAATACCCACATTATGGGATTGGAACGGCATATCAAGGATTTCATCCGAGAGAAGGGAATGGAAATACTGCACCGTTCCAGAAAGCCCGAGAAAGATGCGGAACAACGCTCCGATGAATGGCGCTTGCTGGATATGGGAAATATCGTTGTCCACCTCATGACCGCCAGGCTCCGTGAGTTTTATGAGCTGGAACGGCTATGGAGCACGGCTCCCATTATCTATGGAACGCAAAGCGCCCTGACTCATTCATCAAAATCGTCGTAGTCTACATCGTCCTCGTAATCGAAGTCGTCTTCTTCATCTTCATAGTCGTCGTCTTCGTCGTCAAAGTCATCTTCGTCGTCGAAGTCATCATCGAAGTCGTCGTCCATGTCATCGAAGTTGTCATCATCGTCCATATCTTCCTCCTCAGTATCGTCATCGCCAAAAAAAAGGAAAGGAAGACCCTCATCCTGCCTGCCGGAATAATCGTCAACATAAGGCATCAAAGCAAGCTGCGGCAGCATATCTGCCATCGGACCAATGTCCGATCCATTCATGGTCTCATCCAAAACCATAGTATTCTCCATAAAAAAAGCGAGTAAATTATTGGTTTTCTCTTGAAACATTAAGGACAGATTTGAAATCTGTCAACTGGTTTTTTTAAAATCTTTTCAAAACCCTTGCAATACTAGATTCAGATTGCTAGGATGATTTTTCATGAAAAAGAAGCTGGCAAGGGTTTGTTCAATCAATGCCCCCTCTAAGATCAATCTGCACCTGGCGATTGGGGAAAGGCGGCCTGACGGCTTTCATGGGATAGAAAGTTTGTTTGCGTCCCTGGCTTTTGGAGATATGCTCCGATTTGAGATAGAAGCTGGCCAAAAAGGCATCTGTCAGCTTTCTATGAACTGGGAACAGGTTCCCGGGGAACAAGTTCCCGGGGAACCTGTTCCCTTCGAAGAAATTCCCTTGGAAAAAAACCTGGTTTACAGGGCACTTGCCTTGTTTCGGGAACGGACCGGCTTCAAATCCTCCCTTCAAATCCGCATTGACAAGCGCATTCCCACTGGGGCCGGGCTCGGAGGGGGCTCTTCGGACGCAGCTTCTGCCTTAATAGCCCTGAATTGCCTTGCAGGTACAGCCCTTACCAGGGAAGAACTAAGGGAAATGGCTGCGCTTTTGGGGAGCGATGTGTGCTTTTTCCTAACAGGCGGCACTGCCTTTGTCAGCGGCCGGGGGGAAATAGTCAACCCTGTGAAATCCCCGGAAGGCTTATGGGTTGTTTTGGCGAAACCGCCATTTTCAAGCGACACAGCCAAAGCCTTTCGGCTCCTAGACCAGACAAGGGAAAAGGCCCATTCGGAGGAAAAGCTTTCGGGGAAAGCCCTGGCCCAGGCTTTGGGAGAGGCTCCCGAAAACTGGCCTTTCCGCAACGACTTTCTGCCGGTATTCCTGGGCATCAAAGAAGGGGAGCAGGGGCTAAGGGCGGGTATTTACGAGGCAATGCTGGAAGCATTGCGGAAATCAGGCGCGTCGTTTTCCGGGCTTTCAGGCTCCGGGTCTTGCTGTTTTGGCGTATTCAAAAACAAGGGAGCGGCAGAAAGGGCGGAAAAAGGGCTCGCAGGGCAAGGAAATTTCGCAAGATTGACTTTTTTCCTTGCAAGGAGGGCCGATCCAGTATTAGAATACTAGTACCTGATATCAGGAACATCAAAGGAGAGGCGCCATGGAGATCACAGACATTCGGGTTCGCAAAGTCGCAGGTGAGGGAAAGCTAAAGGCCTATGTAACGGTTACATTTGATGACTGCTTTGTAATTCACAATGTAAAAATCATCGAGGGAAAGAGCGGGGTCTTTATCGCCATGCCAAGCCGGAAAACCCGGGCCGGGGAGTATAAAGATGTTGCCCATCCTATTCATCCCGAGTTCCGGGCAGAGCTCCAGAAAAAGATACTGGAAAAATACGACATGGGAAGCGGTCCAGACGATCCGACCATGGAAATATAGCATAAGTCCGATAGATAATGTATTGTGTATTTGAACTCAATAATGGCCGGAAAGATCTTTGGGGCATGGACGATTAACAGAAAGCTCCGGATGGCCCCGGAGAACGGAGGTATATGATGCGGATTATTCCGGTAGCAAGCGGGAAAGGTGGGGTAGGCAAATCCCTGGTCGCGGCGAATTTGGGAGTTGCCTTTGCCCAGGCGGGGCAGCGGGTTGTTCTGGCTGACCTTGATCTTGGTGCTTCCAACCTACACCTGGTTTTGGGGCACCAGTCCCCCAAAACCGGGATCGGCACCTTTTTGAACGACACCAGA
>Ga0099364_10008970_pt1 | contig 13967 bp, 12 predicted proteins | sample TergutTh196P3_FD_73070 | JGI IMG/M metagenome (GOLD analysis project Ga0099364, IMG submission 73070) | Microcerotermes parvus P3 segment gut microbial communities from Pointe-Noire, Republic of the Congo - Th196 P3 | ecosystem: Host-associated > Arthropoda: Insects > Digestive system > Gut ...
CTCTTTGCGGAATTTTATAAAAAATAATGCGATATGAAAAGTATTGTAAAAAAGATAGTAGGTAAAAATCCTTTTATAAGACAAAATGTCGCAGCAATAGCTCTGTGTGTGGTGCTTTTCATAGCCACAGGCTGTGGAACATTTGAGGATTCTACCAAAGATTCTTTTTGGGAAATACACCCTAATAGCAGAAATACTGTTATTAACAGGAGGATCGATGGCATAGAATTTATGTTTTGCCTGTTGAACGAAAAAGGAGAGCCGGCAACTAAGTTCAAACAAGACGAAAACTTCAGTTTTTACTTTGCAATGACAAACTATAGTAGAAAAAAAAATTATATAATTGATTTTGAGGACGGTTTGCGCGAAAATGGTTTTAGCAGGGTAATATCTCAGACACAGGATACCATTGGTTTTTCGTTTTCAAGGGGGCTATGTAATGGTCGATTAGAATATTTGCCCTTTTATGGGAAAAATAACAGATATGATGTAACTGTTCCTTGGAGCGACCAGCGTGAGCATTGGAGTAGTATGCAATGTACTTTTAGCAGTCTAAATCAGCCTTTTTTGCCTAAAGGCAAATATTATACGGATTTTTCACACAAATTTTTGTTTATTGTTGGTTCGCTGGAAGAATGCTCTCAAAATCAGAATATTGTGTCATTAAATTTAAAAATAAATTTTTTAATAGAATAGCAATGAAAAGTATTTTTGTTTTTTTACTGTTAATCATTTTAGTATCTGCAAGTGCACAAGTTCGTACTGTCATTTATAGAGATGCAAATGACGTGTACAGTTTTTTCCCAGAATTTAGATCAGATTCACGATCAATTTCTCAAATTCCTGTGAAAAACATGCCGTCAATTGATCCAAACGAACTATTGTCAGAAGACAGACAAGAGGAAGAAATATCTACCGGACCTTTTCGTTTTTATATATCAGTAGTTCAGCTCATTACAAAAAAAGCCCGTAGCATTACGGGCTTTTTTTCGTTGGGAACAATTATTTTACATCATTCCACCCATTCCTCCTCCCATTCCTGGGTTTGGCATTGGCGGTTTTTCTTCTTCCTTGTCGCAAACTACGCACTCTGTGGTCAGGAACATGCCTGCTACTGAAGCTGCATTTTCTAAGGCTACACGGGCAACCTTTGTGGGGTCTATCACTCCGGCTGCAAACAGATTTTCGTAAACATCCGTGCGAGCGTTGTATCCGAAATCGTCTTTGCCTTCGCGCACTTTTTGTGCCACTACTGCTCCGTCTACGCCTGCGTTTTCAACTATCTGGCGGAGAGGCTCTTCGAGAGCGCGACGCACTATGGCTATACCGGTCGTTTCGTCGTCGTTGTCACCTTTCATTCCGTCCAATGCGTTGATAGAGCGTACGTATGCCACGCCGCCTCCGGCAATGATGCCTTCTTCTACGGCTGCGCGGGTTGCGCTTAATGCATCGTTCACACGGTCTTTCTTTTCCTTCATCTCAACTTCGGTAGCAGCTCCTATGTACAGAACAGCAACACCGCCAGCTAATTTGGCAAGACGCTCCTGAAGTTTTTCCTTGTCATAGTCAGATGTAGTGTTCTCCATCTGAGCTTTGATTTGGAGGATGCGGGCTTCAATTTGAGCTTTTTCGCCTGCGCCGTTCACAATAGTGGTATTATCCTTGTTTATTGTGATTTTTTCGGCATGACCAAGCATATCAAGGGTAGCGTGCTCAAGCTTCAATCCTTTTTCTTCGGTAACAACCGTACCACCAGTGAGGATAGCTATGTCTTCGAGCATCTCTTTGCGACGGTCGCCAAAACCGGGAGCTTTAACGGCGCATATACGCAACGAGCCGCGCAACTTGTTTACTACCAATGTAGCAATAGCTTCGCTGTCTACATCTTCTGCTATTATCAACAGCGGTTTTGCGGTTTGCAGAGAAGCCTCGAGTATAGGCAGAAATTCCTTCATAGTGGAAATTTTCTTGTCGTGTATCAACACTAACGGGCTTTCGAGCGTGCACTCCATTTTTTCGGTATCTGTCACGAAATAGGGCGAGATGTAGCCTCTGTCGAACTGCATACCTTCTACCACGTCTACGTAGGTCTCTGATACTTTTGCTTCTTCGACGGTTATAACGCCTTCCTTCTTCACCTTGTTCATGGCTTCGGCTATCAGTTTGCCTATTTCGGCGTCGTTGTTAGCCGATACGGAAGCTACCTGCTCTATTTTGTTCAGGTCGTCGCCTATGTCTTTCGATTGCGCTTTGAGGTCTTCCACAACCTTCACTACCGCTTTGTCTATCCCGCGCTTGAGGTCCATCGGATTTGCGCCTGCTGTGACGTTTTTCAAGCCCACTGCAATCAACGACTGCGCTAATACAGTAGCTGTGGTTGTTCCGTCGCCGGCATCGTCGTTGGTCTTGGATGCAACCTCCTTAACCATTTGTGCGCCAAGATTTTCCATACGGTTTGACAAGTCGATTTCTTTAGCCACTGTAACACCGTCCTTAGTTATTTGCGGTGCGCCAAACTTCTTGTCTAATACAACATTACGCCCTTTCGGTCCCAAAGTTACCTTTACTGCATTTGCCAATTGGTCAACGCCTTTTTTGAGTGCGTCGCGGGCTTCCATGTTAAATTTAATCTCTTTTGCCATTTCTCTTTTTTAGATTTTGATTAGGTTAAAAAATAATTGTTAAACTACCGCTAAAATATCAGATTGTCTCATCATGAGGTAATCCGTGCCGTCGACGTTCAATTCGGTGCCCGAATATTTTCCATAGAGGACGACATCGCCGGTCTTCACCTGCATATCTTCGTCTTTAGTGCCCGGACCGGCAGCAACTACTGTACCTTTTTGGGGTTTTTCTTTTGCTGTGTCGGGAATAATCAACCCGCTTGCGGTTTTCGATTCAGCTTCCATAGGCTTCACTAATACCCTGTCTGCCAAAGGCTTAATACTTACACTTGCCATTTTTTTATATAATTACTAAGTTAAACATTTTAAAAAATTATTACTAACTATTTTGTTACATATTTTGTGCCAAACTGTTTTTGTCATAAATAAAATATATTTTTCTGCCATTTTTGCAGTTTAGTATGGCAAAATGTCAGTCGTTGAAATGGTCACTAATTTTCGATTTTTGATTTTCGATTTTTGATTAGCCAAAATATCAACCGGAATATCGCTGTAAGGATGTAGAAAAATCCTGTCAATGCAAGAACTTTGAACCACTGTGTGTAGAGTTCCTTCCACTGTGTTGCGTAGGTAATTATGGCATATACATTGACGCCGGTCGCAAGCGCTAAGCATACAAGAATGCAGATAAGCTCTCTTTTTTGTTGTTTTACTGTGATTATCAGGTCTTTCATGATTGTTTAAAATTAAGGTAAGGTATTTTGTATTCGTCAGGAAATGTAATCATAGTTCGCTCTTCTATTGCTTTCAAGCCTAATAGCGCCAACACTGAAGAATAATATGCTTCTTCGACTAAGTTTTCAGGTTGTTTGCCTGTGATTACCGAATAACAAAAGGATTCTATCAACTCCCTTGTTCCATCATTTTCGGCTCCTACAGATGATGCTCCCGATGTTGTTGATATTTTGTTCATTATGTATTCACCTCTTTGTGAAATGGCTGTTTCAGGCACCCAACTTGGTCCGGCAAACGACATATTGTCAAAAATTTGACGCTCAACGTTGTATATCAGCTGAACTATACCCGGTGCGGGGTTTGCGTCTTCGAGATAGTATTTGCCTTTCTCTAATTCCATCGTACCCTTGTTTCCAAGTATTTGTTCTTCCAGACCGTTGAATTTATTGGCAATCATCGATTCGTATGTCATTTTTACTCCGTTTTCGTATCTGTATATCAGATTTATGTTGTCGTAAACTTCGCGTCCATCTTTCCAAAAAATGATGTCGCCCATTCCCATTACCGTATCCGGTATCATTTTCATCGCCCAGTTTCCTACCTGCAATTGATGTGTTGCCAGTTCTGTAGCCAAACCGCCTGAATAGTCGCTATACAGCCTCCAGTTTATTTGACGTTCGAGCGAAGGGTCAGATGTTGGTCTGCGCCAGTCATTGTTTCGAAACCAATAGCAGCGTACTCCTGTTATGTCGCCTATCAGTCCTGAATGTATCATACCTATGCCCTTAATAAATTTTGGGTCGAACAATCGTTGTTGCCCGATATACAATACTTTGCCCGATTTTTTATATGCCTCATACATTTTAAGGCATCCGTCGAGCGTATTTGCCATCGACTTTTCGCAGAATACGTGCTTTCCGGCTTGAAATGCGTCTATTGTGATGTGTGCGTGCGCATGAAGGGGGGTTACAACAACTACGCCGTCTACTTCCGACAACGCCAGCAGGTCTTTATGGTCGGCAAAAGTTTTTGCGCCGGGACACAACGCTGCTGCATCCTCCAAATGTGGCGCAAAAATATCACAGAGCGCAACAATTTCTACTGCGGGGTTAGACAGGAGCATGTTTATCAGGTAGACGCCTCGCGACCCCGTGCCAACAATACCCAAGCGCGCACGTCCACCCGTAATTTCGCTTTTGGCTTGGCGCGAACAGGAATACAACCATGGGAAAGCTGCCAGAGCGCTACCGGCTATTCCTGCGTCTTTTATAAATTCTCTACGTTTCATATCGTTTTTAATAAAATATTAACCATAAAAAATGTCAATTATTGTATCACAATACATTTTTTTTAACAAGAAAAATGATTTTTCGTCGGTTACCATTAATGCTGTTGACAGGACTTCGGCTTCAACAGGGTTGTTTGATACTACTGTTACAATTTTTCGTTCGGAGGTATATTTACCTGTTGCGGGATTGATGATATGTTCTGTATGTTGGGCTGTGTTGCCCGAAACAGACATGGATTGATTGTGCAGTTTGTATATTTTAGGCTCAGACCGAGTTTCTATCTCAATTCCCCAGTATTGTCCATGCGGATGCGAACCAAGCGCCAAGATTGAGCTATTCCCAAAATTGATTAACGCCTGTGTCACTCCCGCCTGCAACAATATTTCCTGTATCCTTTGCAAGGCATATCCCTTTGCATATCCGCCCAGGTCGAGCGAAATATCTTTTTGGGCAAATCTTACGGTCTTGCGGTCATCGTCTACGATTACAAGGTTGAAATCGCGCAAGCTAACGTCGAAATAACCGAACGTGTGTTGGTGATATTTTTTTAGTTCGGTCAGGATGCCTAATAGTTCGTCGTTGAGTTCTACCGGAGCGTTTTTTGCGTCTCGGTTTATTCGCGAGATATCGCTTTTTGCGTCAAAACGGTTTAACATGCAGTGTAAACGCTCTGTTTCGGCATTTATTTGTTGCCAAACTTCCGACAACAGCTCAAAATCGCCCGTCATAACCACATCTAACCGCGTTCCCATGATGTTCATCATAGAGCCATGGAACAAGTTCGATTTTTTATAATAATTGGAATAAGCCAAGCCGATATTTTTTAAAAACCGTCGGCAAAAAGTTCGCCGACGGTTTGTTGTCATTGAAAATAAAATATATCAGAACGCTATACTACCGGTTCCCATCCTCTTTCGTATTCCCGTTTCCAGTATTTTTCGGCTCCGGGGTTTAAGATATGTCCGTTCGTTGGGTTTATGTTCAGCGTTTCCTTCATTCGCCATGCTATATTTCCTAACTGCACGAGCAAAGTGCTTCGGTGGCCTGTTTCGCAGTCGGCAGTAGGCGTTTCGCCGGTGCGGATGCAGTGCAGGAAGTTTTGCACGTGCATTTGGTCCAAGTTCTCGCCGGCGCTGACGGGGTTAGTTGTGTCTGCGCTGTCGGTAGCATCGCGACTGTTTTTTACTTCTCTGTTACGGTCGTCGTATACGATGTACGAGTTGCCGCCCGAGTTTAGTATCGTACCCTTGTCGCCAAAGAACATTACGCCCCGGTCAGCGCCATTTATCCTGAAGCGGTTGCAACTGCGTCCTTCCCACACGAGCAATTTATTTTCCGGAAATTCAATCGATATTGTTTGCGTGTCGGGCGTTTACCAATGGTCATTATGATGATAGCGTCCGCCTTGTGACGAAACGCGCACGGGAAATTCTACTCCAAGTCCCCATCTGGCTACATCTACTTCGTGAGTGCCGTTGTTGAGCGCCTCGCCGGTGCCCCAGTGCCACAGCCAGTGCCAATCGTAGTGCACCAAGCCCTCCAAGTAGGGACGTCGTGGAGCCGGTCCTTGCCACAGCTCGTAGTCTAACCACGTCGGCACGGCAGCTTCTCTGAAGAAGGATGGCGCGCGTCCGTTGGCATACCATGTTTTAGCCATGTATACGTTCCCTATCAGTCCCTCGCGTATATCATTTATCATCTGTATTATCCCTGTGCCCGAGCGTCTTTGACTGCCCATCTGCACTATACGGTTGTATTTTCGGGCTGCCCTTATCACTAATTCGCCCTCGTTAGGGTCGTAGCTCAAGGGTTTTTCTACAAATGAGTGTTTTCCAGCTGCGCAACACATAACGGCTGCCGGTGCGTGCCAGTGGTCGGGGGTTGCGTGCACTACAGCATCTACTCCCTTATCTTCGAGTATCTTTCGTAAATCTTTTTCTGCCTTCGGCTTGATACTCTGTACCTGCTCTACATTTGTTATACAGCGGTTCATAGCGCGTTCGTCTACATCGCAGATGTAGCCTACTTCGCAGTTGGGCATTCGTGCAAAAAGTCTTGCAAGACCATTGCCGCGACTGTTAACGCCGGCAACGGCAACTACTATTTTTTCGTTTGGCGAACCATTGGCGAAAACTGAGGGCATACCCATACCCGATAAACCAATACCGGCTGCTGCAATACCGGTCTTTTTTATAAAATCTCTTCTTATCATGTTTTTAAATTTAGAAAATAAATATTTATATAATTAATTAATTATCGTTCCACAATAATTTGCCGCATTTCCGGCTTACTGCTTATGTCATCGTAAATATGGAGATAATAGATGCCTTCAGGCAGATTGGCTATATTAAATTGCAGATTGCCGCTTCTTGCATTAGAGCTGCGCAACAGGTTGCCATGCCTGTCGTAAAGGCGTATATCGAAATTAGCCGCTACGTTAGCATCAATTTCTATGTTGAGCACATCTCCGACGGGGTTTGGATAGGAAGCAACGGGACTTGGAGAGTATCCGGCAGTTATCGATTTCGTATCGTAGCCTACGCTACAAAAATTGGATACAGTTAAATTCAGATAATAAGTTTCATACGGTGAATAAAAGTATATATATACTTCGCGCCCAAAATCTTTATCATTGTAAAAACTGTATTCACTCGACGAGATACCTGAAACAGACCATGATATGTTAGTTGATACCCCATAGTGCGTTGCTTCGTAACTTCCGGCATCGTATACATTGCTCGGACTGCTGGGAAGTGGAGTGGAAGTATAAAAAGTATTAATCGTAGCTTTATTAATACTTTTTATACGACCACTTATGCCTCCTTTAAGTAGCACAGTATCAAGAAGTGTGATAAACGTTTTTAGCTCATTATACGCAATATCAGCCTGAGAATGTAGTCCTGGATTTATACTCGGCGAATTAAAAATATTCAGGCTAACTGCATGATTACCAGCAGTTGATGCGCTACCACAATCGAAAACCAATTCAACCTTATCGATTTTACTTATGATACTTTCTGTTAAGTAAGAACTTAAATTAAATTCTAAATAACCTCGCCCTTGCGTAAGTATGTTTGTGAATGGCTTCCCGACATGTATTTGTGAAGGACTATTTTGAAAAGCGTAGCCACTGGGCGGATTGTATACAACACCCGCAGGAGTTGAACTATTGTGGGGAATAGTGATTATCCCCTGGTTAAACGCCAAACAATGAACACTTAAAAATAAAATTACGAAAAAATTTGTTTTCATTTTATTTATTATTTTTTTTTTTATTATTATTATCAAATTTATAAATAATTCCTATTTGAATATTACCTAATTCGCCTTCTGTGCCAAAACTAAAACCATTTTGCATGTTCTTAGTTTTGTTGCCATCAGAAAGTTCTAGTCCATGGTCAAATACTGTATATTGGGAATACTCTGTCTTTCCAGATAAATAATATAAATTCATACTTAGAAAGCTGCATGTTACTTTGATGCTAAGTCTTTCATTCAAGTCGTATGTTACCACAGGGATAGCCTTTATACCTGTTTCTAAGTTAACAGGCGAGGATTTAGTGATAGACAATGGTTGCTCTACTGTCGATTTTCCGTTAGTTTTTGCAAAATATAATGAACCGTCAAGAAGCACAGAAAACTTCTCTGATCCCCATAATTTATAACGGCTAAATGCGGAAATCTGCCATCTAAAAAACTTTCTATTCGAATTATTATTGTTTTGCGGATTATTCGAATATATTGTTTTTCCTTCAGTTTTTGATTGAGAAACGGCTAATATTGTCCCTACTGCAAAATTATCATTCAACCAATATCCGGCTTGAGACGAAAAACCAAACATTAACCTATCGGATGAGGAAAAAAAATCAACCCCAGCATCATCGGTTTTTTCTTCTGTCTTATCAAAGGACAAGCCTCCTTCGACAAAAAACTGTGCGTTACCGGCTAAAATGTTTGCTACCAGCATGAATATTATTATTATTATTATTACAAAATCTCTTCTTTTCATGGTTTAAAATTCAAATTAAATAATTTTTTTAGAAATTTATTTGTGAAATATATCCCGAATGTTGAAAAAAACATCCGGGATATTTTTCTAATCTGTTATCTTTGCGTATATCCCCGGTTTTGAATGATTTTTCCCGGGTTCGACAGCATTACCGTTTCCGGAATTGGAAGCGCGAGATGCGCATCGTTCCAATCAGAAGCCGATATTCCCCACTGTGTCGACATTACATCTCTTGCACGCTGTGTACGCACAAGGTCAAACCAGCGGTGATTTTCGAAGGCAAGTTCTATGCGGCGTTCCTTTTCTATAGCCATCAGAAATTCATCGTCGTCGGCAAAGTCGCTCAAACTGTAATCTTTCAACAAATCGTAACCCTCCGGCAGCACTATACCCGGATTTCCGGGCGTATTACGCGCCCGCTCACGTATTCTGTTAAGATAGTTCAATGCTACTGTCCTATTGCCATTGGTGCGAACCAGCGCTTCAGCATACAAAAGGTAAATATCTGCAAGTCGCAGCTCTATCCAATTGTTTCCGTTGTTGTTTCCGCTATTTGGCACATCGTAATACTTGCATACATATCTTTCAATAAGTAAATCGCCTGACGCATTATTTCTAAAACCGTCGCGCATGCTTACATACCTCCTTGGGTCTCCAAATTCGTATGCTTCTGCCATTTCGGTAGTTGGAGAATTGGTTCCGCTTGGGGTGCCTGAAACTATAACTACTCCGTCAGAATTTCGTGGAGCAAAGTCGCCGTTCCATGGACTGTTTGTCGCCTCACCCGGCGCTCCTTTTCGATACTGAACTTCGAACAAAGATTCTACACTGTTTTTAGAATACAAAGTCTGATTGTGTGGACTTGAAAACAGGTGTTGATAGGTTTGCGCCAAACTTACGTCAGGGTACGTATTAAAAAAATGCTCTATTTGCTGTACCGCTTTCAAGTAATATTCATTACCCAAATTAAGCGGATAACCAGCCATAAACATATATACCTTGGCCAGCATTGCCGATGCTCCGGCTTGCCTGACGCGTCCTCTGTCAGCTGCCGGATAATTCAGCGGCAGGTTTGTTTCAGCATACATCAAATCAGCTACAATGAGGTCGTATATCTCCCTGTACGGAGCCCTAACAATTTCGTATGCTTCAAATTGCGAAATCGGTTTTTCTACCTTGCATACTCCCAAAAGTTCTCCATTTGTGGCATATCCTCCGAATATTCTGTTAAGCCAGAAGTACATCAGCGCTCTTAAAAACCGGGCTTCAGCTTCGTATTGCGTCCTCAAATTTTCATCGAAAAAAGAGGCGTTATCAATACGGGTTATTACTGTATTGCAACGCAATATGAGGCGATATGAGCTGTTCCACGTGTCGTTCAGCCAGGTGTTTGTTATCATGCAAAGATCTCTGAAATCGTCAATACCGTGATGGTTAGCCGGGTCGCCCGGAAGCCATTGATACGCTGTATTGTCCGAGCGTATCTCCATATCAACAAAACGCGCGTTATACAAACTCCTGAGGTCTGCATAAGCCGCCAACACGGCTCTGTTCATATCCGTCTGATTTTGATAATATCCTTCGGAATTAAGGCTTGACTGTGGGTGCAGATTTAGAAATTCATCCCCGCACGACACTAACATTATACTGCAAATAACTAAATATTTTACTATCTTTTTCATTTTACTAATACTAAAAAAATTAAAAATTAACACTTATACCGAAAATTACTGAACGTGCAGCGGGGTAGCCAATATAATCGCCGCCTCTTGAATTTTGATTGTTAGACACTTCACTGCTTGATTCCGGGTCGTATCCAAGGTAATTTGTCCATGTATACAGGTTTTGTCCGGTAACAAACAATCGCAATCCCTGTACATATAACATTTCTGCTATTCTACGGTCAAAATTGTATGATAAGGAAACATTACGAATACGCAAATACGAGCCGTCGCTTACCCATGCCGTCGAAGGTTCGCGCATCCATCCTCTTGGATTACGCGTTGGGCGGAAAAGCATGCCGTTACCGGGCTCGTCTTCCGAGCGCCAACGGTCTTGCTGCATAATCATACCATTACGGTCACCATGATAAATGCCACACATGCGCATAAAGAAACTAAATAGCTCTGCGCCTTGCGAAGCTGTTAATTGGACATTTAGCGTAAAGTTCTTATACGAAAAGGTATTATTCATTCCAGCTACAAAATTAGGATGATTATTGCCGATAATATCCTTGTCGGCTTCGGTAATAACTCCATCGCCATCTACATCCTTAAATCTGGGGTCGCCGACCCTGTCGATTGATCTGCTTAGATACCTGTCTAAATCTGCCTGGTTCATAAAAACCCCTTCCTGCACATAGCCGTAGAAAGAAGCGACGGGATGCCCAATTGTTGTTATAAACGAATTGTTGGCATTGGCAGCTCCCGAACGGTGTGGTTGCCCGTCGGGTCCTAACTCCAGAACCTTATTCCTGTTGAACGAAATATTGAAATCCGTACTCCATTTAAATTCCCGCACTAAGTTTCTACTACTAACAAGGAACTCCATTCCTCTGTTTTGCACCTTGCCTGTATTTTGCATCTGACTTGCATATCCCGTTATTCTGGGCATCGGTACGCTGAACAACAGGTCTTCGGATGTGCCGTCGTAGAAGTCAGCCTCTATGCGAATTCTATTTCTGAATAGCGCCATATCTATACCTAAGTTAATTTGCCGTGTTCTTTCCCACCCCAAATAATCATTGGGCATTGTGTTGGGGTGCACCGAAATGTTCATTTGGGTGTCGCCTGTTGGATAGTAACCGGTGCCCAGCAAGCCTACAGATGCAAAGTCGCCAATACGGTTATTTCCTACTATTCCGTAGCTTGCCCGCAATTTCATATCGCTCAAAAAACCAAGCCCTTGCATGAATTCTTCCTGTCCTATGCGCCAGCCGATTGATGCCGATGGAAAGTTGCCCCATCTGTTGTTTTTCCCGAACCGCGACGAGCCGTCTCTACGGATAGTCGCCTTCAACATATACTTGTTATCATATACGTAATTGGCGCTTGCCATAAGCGAAATCATCGCATTGTCTTGTCCGTGAGAACTTGTCAAAGAGTGCATTATACCTTGGTTCATGGTAAGGACATTGTCTGTGGGGTGTTGACGGGTTTGTCCGTCTACATCGTAGCGGTGGCGTTTTTCGGCAGAATATAGTCCCACAAACGATACTGCATGTTTTTGTGCAAATACTTTATTATAGTTCAGTGTTTGCTCTACAAGCCATATTGTCTGTGTTTGCCGGTTATCCTCCGATTCTGGCTGACGTGGCGCCCTGCTGCTATCTTCGTCAAGGTAGGAGGGCTTGTATCTGACCCTGTGATTATCCTGTAGGCTACCATTGACGGTGATTTTATAGTTCAACCCATCTAATAAATTCACCTGCACGAAAGCAGACCCCAACCATCCATATCTTTTTCGATGTCTGTAGAGGTCATCGGCAATAGCAAGTGGACTTGCTACGTCGCCTGCTAAAATATCGTGATTCCTTACCATCGAGCCCCACGTACCGTCGGGATTTCTCACCGGATAAATAGGCGGGAGGTTCAGGGCATACATCACCGGAGCGTCCTTTCCATCGTCCATTTCCCTGCCCTGTCCGTGAAAGGCACCCAGATTAACCCCGATTTCCAAATATCTGTTTATTTTCGAAAAAATGTTTGTTCGGAAATTATACCGCTGGTGGTCTGTGCTTCGCACTATGCCTTCCTGGTTAAGATAACTGCCTGAAAAAGCGTATCTTGTATTTTCATTCCCTCCGGTAATAGATATTTCATATTGCTGCATCATTGCATTTCTGAAAAGGAGGTCTTGCCAATTGTTATCAGGCATTTTGGCTACAGAAACAGGGTCCTGGAAATCGTATATCCATGAGCCGGTTCCGTCGGGAATCATAAACAGGTTAAGAGCATTGTTATGCCTTTGCCTTCGCGAATTAGGGTCGTGAATAGTGTGTGGCGACTGATCTGGGTCAGAGGATAAAACCGGCTGGTCTAACCACGCATTATTTCGTCCGTCTATAAACCACTCTATAAACTGGTCGCGGTTCATCATTTCAACGTCTCTTTCGCGTTGCTGGAAGCCTAATTGCGCCGTGAATGTTACCCTCGGTCTGCCTGCCTGTCCCTGTCTGGTAGTAATTATTACCACGCCGTTAGAGCCACGAGAACCGTAGATAGCCGTAGAGGAGGCATCCTTCAGTACCTGAATGCTTTCAATGTCTGACGGCGAAACTAAGCGGAAGGCGCCCGATTCCATCGGAAAACCGTCTATAACATACAGAGGTTCATTTGATTGGGAAATTGAGGGGGTTCCACGAACGCGCACTGTCAGTCCTTCCCCGCCGGGCATACCGTGTGTTTGCTGTATGTGCACACCTGCCATTTGTCCAATCAGCGCTTCACCGAAATTCGCAACCGGACGCTCTCTCAGCCTGTCGGGATCGACCGTTGCTACCGAGCCGGTTATATCGGATTTACGTTGCACTCCGTAGCCCATAACTACTAATTCCTCAATTTCACTGGCATCCTCTCCAAGTGTAACATTTATTGTCCTTTGGTTGCCAACGACAATTTCCTGAGATGCATATCCGATAAATGAAAACTCCAAAATGGCGTTTTCGTTAGGAACAGAAATGGTAAAACTGCCGTTCCCGTCAGTTATCGTTCCCAGTGCAGTACCCACAACTATGACGTTTACGCCGGGAAGCAACTCGCTTTCGGCATCGACTACAGTTCCGGTAATGACTATGCTTTGTGCATAAGACTGTAAAATGGCTGTCATGCACAATATGAACGCTAACTTAATAAAATTATTAAAAAAAATCAATTTTCGCTTATACTTATAATTACACATATTTTCTATTTTACTTGTTTATTTACTTTGTTATATTAATTAATTACTAATTACTAATAGATAAAATTTTACAAAATTTATTGATACATAATTCCTATACATACATATCATTTTTTAGGAAAACTATTTCCTCACCGTTTTTTTACTTTTTTATCAGGTTATTGTCATAGGCATAAAGGTTTTAGTGAATAATAAAACCGCAGTAATGGCAAAAAAATTACTGCGATACAAATATAGCAACGATATATTCGACTCCGAAACAAATGACAAGGCTGACAGTACCTGCGAGGCTGACATGTCGGCAACGCGCCCGATTGCTACATAAACGCGACCTCTTATCTCTTCATTCTTATCTCTTAATTTAAAACTCTCTCTCTCTCTCTCTCTCTCTCTCTCTCTCTCTCTCTCTCT
>Ga0099364_10008971_pt1 | contig 13965 bp, 16 predicted proteins | sample TergutTh196P3_FD_73070 | JGI IMG/M metagenome (GOLD analysis project Ga0099364, IMG submission 73070) | Microcerotermes parvus P3 segment gut microbial communities from Pointe-Noire, Republic of the Congo - Th196 P3 | ecosystem: Host-associated > Arthropoda: Insects > Digestive system > Gut ...
ACAGTGCATCAACTGCTTCCAGTGTGCCGCCCGCTGCCCCGTCGATAACACGCTCACCTACGGCAAGGCTGACGCTTTGCTGAACAAACTGAAGAAAAAATTGTTCAAGAGGGCATAACATGCCGAACAGCGCGTAAAAGAAGCCGCCTGCGCTCACCGGCGTGGGCGGCTTTGTGCGGGCGTTTAGCGGGTGAAGTTTGTCATTACGACCGGGTGTTCTTCCGGCAATTCGACATTGCTTTGATGTTTGCATTTGATCAGGTAAGCCATGTTATCCTCCTTACCGCCGAATGCCGCAGGCCCGTAAGAACCTAAGTATGTCGCCATCCTTGCTCCCGCCGAGCCAGATCACGACCCAATACAGCGGGCCTAAACATCAATAGTGGCCCCGGCACTGAGTTATCCTAATTTCCTCGTCATTGACAACTCTATATATCAAGCGATGCTCATCATCAATTCGCCGACTCCAATATCCTTGCAGATCATTCTTTAATGCCTCTGGTTTACCCAACCCTTGATATGGATGACGCATGATGTCGTTGATTAATTTATTAATCTTGACGGTAATTTTTTTATCTTGTGTTTGCCAGTCTTGATATTCTCCAAAAGCCTTGGCAGTGAAGCTAACATGCATGCTGCTGCTTTTCTTTTTTAATCTGTTCGAAAGACTTTGTTTCGGCGGCGGCTTCCAATTGCTCCACGCTGCTAAACGTGATAATCTCTCCCGCTTTATCTTGCTCGATTGACTCTTTTAATGCCGCCATATTCGCCGGAGAGTAGAATGAGTCTTTTTTTGCAGACAGATCAAAAGGAATCCCCTCTTGTCGCACAACTGTTTTGACAAAAGCGGTAATCGCCGTGGTCATATTGAGACCTAATTCGTCGACAATTCCCTCAAATTGCTTTTTTAGTTTTTCGTCTAAACGAACAGTAATAACTGATGTACCCAACTTCATTCCGCCTTTCTTTCATATTTTCACGTACTGACATTTTAACATGCGACTTTACGTATTTTGCCTTTAGTTTGCATTATTTAACTAAAATTTTGACAATTATTGGTTTTCTGCTTGCCTTTGCGTGTAATCATTGCTGAAGCATCGGATAAGGAGAAACTATTCATCAATTAGGAGGTTATCAAAATGAAAAAAGTTTTATGGGTACGCCGCGTTTTTCAACTGTGTTTTCCCCCTTTAGTATTGCTCTTTATAATAACTCCTATTCTGGTTTTCGATAATAGTTTTGACAACACTATCAAAGCCGCCGATCCTTGTATTATGGAAAGGCGGCTTTGACAATTTTCGTTATTGACGTTAATGCGGGAGAGTTCTGTTTTTCCTGTTTTGTACCCGAACAAACAACCATGAGGCAACAAGTACCACAAACGTAATTCGGAAAAGAATCCCGAAAACGCCGAACACATTAAATTCCGTGCTGTTGAAGCGGGTCATCACTCCGGCAAAGCCGTACAATATTCTGTCGCCGGGATTTCGGGTAAACGCTCCATTTAAACCTCTCGAAACTCTTAACCCAAGCATTGCGGAAATATCGCCGCTTGACCTCGCCTCAAGGCGTCTGTTTTGAAAATCGACCGCCCTTTCCCACCCGCCGCTGCCCGCCTGGTACAAAGCAGATATCGCCAGAAAAGCAAACAGCGCCACGAAAAATATGACAAACGCTTTTTTGAAATCAAATCCCCCGCCGTTTTCCGTTACCGATGTTTTCATAATTGTTGCTCCTTTCATTTTTTTGTTGGCTTTATAGTAATTTACACAGGCAAACTAAAAACTTTCAAAAGGTAAAACGTTGATAAAAAATGTCAAAATAAGTGCAAATTAAAACGCCGCTCATGCCTCATCGGCAAAAGCGGCGTTTCGTATTCCCTCCTTTGATGAACTTAAACCTTAAAACGGTATCCGGCTCCCCAGACGGTTTGAATATAGACGGGATTTTGCGGGTCTTTCTCGATTTTTTCCCGAAGCCGGCTGATGTGGACGCCGACGGTTTTCAAATCACCGAGCGCGTCCATTCCCCAAATGCGTTCATACAGATGCTCTTTGCTAAAAACGATGTCGGGGTTGGAGATTAAAAACGCGAGCAGCTCATATTCCTTGTTTTTCAGCTCAACTTCCGTATCGTTGATATACACGCGATGCGTCGCGAGGTTTACCGATATTGGTCCGGCTTTAAGCTCATTTGCTTTTTTTCCGCCGGTCCCTTTGCCCTCACTCCTGTTCATCAGCCTTTCATATTGAGCAAGGTTTGCCTTTACTCTCGCCACAAGTTCGGTCGGTGAAAAGGGTTTTGATATGTAATCGTCCGCTCCAAGCCCGAGACCTCTTATCTTGTCGGCGTCCCCGCCTTTGGCCGTTATCATGATAATCGGCGCGTCGATTTCGTCCCGAATATTCCGGCATATCTCATAACCGCTCATGTTGGGAAGCATTAAATCAAGCAATATCAAATCATATTTTTCCGCGAGCGCCTTTTTATAACCGTCCGCTCCGTCAGTTGAGATAAATACGTCAAATCCGTCGATCTCCAAAAAATCGCGTATCATTTCTGCGATGGTAATATCGTCCTCAACTATCAATATTCTTTTCATGCTACTGTCCGCCTTTCTGCCGAGGCAGCGTAATGATAACGCTAAGGCCGCCGCCGCGCGCGTTCTCGGCAGTTATTGAACCGTTCAGCCGTTCGGCGATTTTGGACGATATGGCAAGCCCCAGGCCGCTGCCTTTGCCCGGATTATTCCTCGATATGTCGCTCCTGTAAAAAACCTCGAACATCTTCTTGAGCATCTCTTCGGAAACGCCGGGGCCGTTATCTTTTATTGTAATAGATACGCTATTTTCATTTCCGCGGCAATAAATTTCGGCGCGGGCATTTTCTTTTCCGCCGTATTTCGCGCTGTTGTCGAGAATATTCTGCACGACGTTTCTGAATTGCACGGTATCGATCGAAACAAAAACTCCCTGCGTTTTTTCTTCAAGCGATATGGCAAGCCCTCTCTCCCTGTACTCGTCGGCGAATACGGCAATCATTTCGTCAAGTTCGTCCCCGATGTCCACGACTTCGAGATTGAAAGGAAACTCGCCAATATCCATTTTGGAAAATAAAAATAACTGGCTGATGATGTATTCCATATCCTCCGCTTTGCTTTGAATAATACCAAGATACTTTTCCCGCATTTCCGGCGTCGACGCGATGCCTTTTCGCAGCCCCTCGACATGACCCTTTATGGAAGTAAGGGGCGTTTTCAGGTCATGTGAAATTCCCGCGATCAATTCCTTTCGGTTGCTCTCGTCAATTTGCCTCTGGCGCACCATATCGGACAGACGGAACGCCATCTCGTTAAAATCGGCGCAAACGGCGTCAAATTCGTCGCCGGAATTATAATTTATGCGGTAAGCCAGATTTCCGTCACTTATCTCGCGCACTCCATTCACCAATGTTTCAATGGAAGTCATAATGCGGCCGGAAATCAGTTTTGTGAGGGCGCGATTCGTCAGAAACACGATGAGGAGCAGAAAAAGGAACATCATGGCAGGAACGGAGTATGGCATTTGATTATATGCAACCAGTACGCTCAAATCGTCCGGCAGAACAACAATATATCCGCCCGTATCCGCTTGATAAACGGAAATATCACTTGCTATCGGCGTATAGTTTTCACTCCGCAATACGATACCGCCTCTGTACGGATCGACAATAGACAGGCCCTGCCTGACAGACAACGGATTTATCCCTGATACGCCGACAAAAATAAAATACAAAGCAAAGAACATAACCGCCGTTAAGATTATCGGCAAAATAATCATCAAGATATTTGATATGAATAAACGGCGCTTAATAGTCATTGGAATCGCCACCCATTTTTGTAATATTCCGAAAGAATAGGGCAGATAGAAATATTTTTCAAGGTCTGCAAATTGCATTTTGCCTTTAGTTTGCATTATTTAACTAAAATTTTAACAATGGCGTGGGCGGCTTTGTGCTGGCAATAATCAAAAAAATATTTATGCCGGGTATCAGTACACTCAGGGCGGAATTATCCTGTGTACGCGCCCGGCACAGAACTCTCGGCGATAATCCTACGAAAACAGCAGGCTTTTGCTGTCGGATTGTCTGCAATCCTGAGCATCAACGGCGAGTAACGATTCTAAAGACCGTTTCCCGGCGGGCGACGGGCGTTTCATTGTCGTTTTTCACCACGCTTGGATTCAATTCTTCAAGGCGTCTTTCGGTTTCAGGGCTTAGACATCCGAGGGCCCGCAGTATGTCCATAACGATAATGGGGCACGCCCTTTCCGTGCCGTCAGTTACTTTGAACGCAACGCCGATCCCTTCCTCTCTCAGCGCGAGCCCATAAACGCCGTTGGCGCCGTATTTGGCGACAATGTTGGCGTCGCGGTTCAAATGCGAGCATATCCGTCCTGTTCCGGCGACCATGAGGGGATATGCGTGCATTCGCGGGATGAAGCGCTCTGCGGCCCGCGCCAAAGCCTCGTCGCGTATGGCGGCGGGCCTGGCGAGGTTCTTGAAAGAGATTGCTATGTGTTCCAGGCCGACGGCAAATACCGGCACTCCGCAGCCGTCAACCCCATGCTCAAGGCGGTCCGTTTCGGCGACGGTTTTGATCGCTCGGACGACCTCGCCCTGCGCCGGGGAATCGAGCTTCCAATAGTCCTCTGTCCGGCCGCCCAGCTTACGCTGAAGGAGCAAAAGCGCGGCGTGCTTACCGGAGCAGTTGTGAAAAAGTTTCCGTTTCGGAAGTCTGTTCAGTATCCGTTCTTCGTTGGTTTTGGAGTTTGAGGGCGCGGCGGGCTTCATAATAAACATATCTTCGCTCAATCCCGTTTTTGAAAGGATACTTTCAAGCGCCGCGATGTGAAAATCTTCTCCGGCGTGCGAACCGGCGAATATGGATGTTTCCTCGTCCGTCAGCCCGTATTCCGCGTCAAGGCCGTGATGTATGGCAGGCAGGGCCTGGATGGGTTTTGATGCCGAGCGATAGAACACGACGGCGCGAGGGTCGCCGGCGCCGCATATGAGCCGGGATTTTTCGTCTACAACAGCGATATGCCCATAATGAATAAGGTCCAATGTCTTGCCGCGATATTCGTGTACCAACGGAGCGGCCGTATTTTCAATTTGTTTCATTACATTCTCTCCTTTCGGAAGCGCACAATCGTGACGCCGAAGCCACCCTCGCCCTCTCCGCCCAACCGATTGCTTACTACGTAGGGGAGGCGGGAGCACAGGCGCTGCACTTCGCGGCGCAGTATGCCCTCGCCCCTGCCGTGGATCACCGATACCTCGCCGTATCCGGCGCGGTACGCGCGGTCGAGGTATTGTTCGCACAGGGGTTCGGCTTCGTCCGCCGTCATGCCCCTTATCATTATAGACGCCGGGACTCCCACAGGGGAGGGAGGGGCGGTAATATGAACTCTGTTTCCGCCGTCTCCGAATGTGACGCCGCCTTTGCGCAGCGAGCGCTCCGATTTCCGCGCGGCCCGGTTTTCCTCGCCGGTGGCGCGTCTTAGCATCTTGAGCGGTATCTCCATTCGCGCCGCGCCGGAGACCACAATCGCTTTATCGCGGCGTATCTCCTCCAGCACCCCGGTAGCCGCCGTGTCTGCCACTACGACATTTTCGCCCGGCAGAAGCGGCCTGTCTTCCTTCGCGTACTTGTGTTCGGTACGTTCATCCTCGCGGCGTTCGGCTTGTCTTCTTATCCTGTCGAAGTGTTTTTTCGTGCGGCCCAGCTTTCTGTCGGCCTCGGGGCGCGATACGTTTTCCATGGTCTTTATTAGCGATTTCGCCGCTTCCTCCGCGTTCAGCACGATACCGATGGCTTTTTTGTCGGCGTCTTCGAGCATCTTATCGCGGCGCTCAACAAGCCGCGCTAGTTCCGCTTTGTATTCGGCTCTCGTTCGCTCTATTTCGCGGCGCGTCTCGTCCAGGCGCTCGCTCTCCTTCTCGATGGCCGTGCGCTTCTCCTCCAGCTCGCCGATTATGTCCTCCATTGAGAGCTCTTTTCCGCTCATCGCCTCGTATGCCCTTTCGAGCACTGGCTTGGGCATCCCCAGTTTTTCGGCTATCAGGAGAGCGTTGCTGCGCCCCGGTATTCCGATCATCAGCCGGTACGACGGCGACAGGGTGTTTACGTCGAACTCAACGGACGCGGATTCGACGTCGCCGCATGTGAGGGCGTAGTGTTTTATGGGATTGTGATGGGTCGTCGCGAGCGCGAGCGAGCGTTTGCCGCGCAGGGCGTCGAGAATCGCGATACCGAGGGCGGCGCCCTCGTCCGGGTTGGTTCCCGCCCCGAGTTCGTCCAGCATGACGAACGATTCATCCGAAGCGGCCGCGAGTATTTTCGTTATCTGCGAAACGTGGGCGCTGAATGTGGAGAGGTTCTGTTCGATGCTCTGCTCGTCCCCGATGTCGCTGTAGAGGTCGGCTATCCGTCCAAGCGCGGAACCCTCGGCCGCCGGTATCGGGAACCCGAACCAACCCAGCGCGACGCAGACGCCGGCGGTCTTGAGCGCGACCGTTTTGCCCCCGGTGTTTGGGCCGGTTATCACGAGAATGCGAAAATCCTCCCCGCATGATATGTCGATCGGCACGGCCGAATCTTTGAGAAGCGGATGCCGCGCCCTTTTAAAGTCGAACTTCGACGAGCCGGTCAGGGCCGGCATACGCCACCTGTCGCGGCGGATTTTTTCAGACAGCGCGTAGAACAGGTCTATCTGCCCCAGCGCCCGCTCCGCGTCGGCTATGGCTCCGGCGCGCTCCATCACCCGCTCCGTCAGTTTGTGAAGGATGCGCCGCTCCTCCGCGTTCTCTTCCTCGCAGTTCACCGCGTGTTCGTTGTTCAACGAGACAAGCGCGTAAGGCTCCATGTAGACGCTGTTTCCCGAGCCGGATCTGTCCATGACTATGCCGGGGAAGTTGGGCATCGCGTCCTGGCGCACGAGCGCCGCGTGCCGCCCGCTGCGCAGGAACAGCACTCTTTCCTGAAGCATTGCGGCAATGGATGGGTCCGACAGGATACCCTGTCCCTTGCGGCGTATCTGGTCGCGGACGCGGCGGATGCTTTCGCGAATCCTCCTCAGACGGTCGGAGGCGGCATCCCTCAATCTGCCGTCCTCCTCGACGACCGAGAGCATACTCTCCTCTCGCGAAAAATCGTGAAGGTCTTTGATGATGAGGGCGAAGACAGGCCACTCGCTCCGCGCCGCCGTGAGCGCCTCTTTCATGCGGCCCGCGCCGGCGAGCAGACGGCGGACCGCCAGGAGTTCCTCGCCCGAGAGCATACCGGACGAGCGGGCGTCGTCGAGCATATGGCCCACCGCCGAGAGTTTTTGATTCCAGGGAAGCTCTCCCCTGACGTCCCTGTAGCGTTCGACTGCGTCGAACAGATCGTGCCTGGCCCGCAGATCGTCCATGTCACGCGCCGGGGCGATCCGTGCCAATCGGGACGCGCCGAGGTCACAGCGGCAATCGCGTCTTATTATCGAAAAAATTTTGGGAATTTCGAGGGACTCCCACGCCGAATCATCGATTATCATAGTGTTACGTTATGGTCTGTGTCCCTTTGAGGCGGCGTTTCCGGGGCGCCGGGGTCTGTGTCCGGCGCCGGGTCGTTGTTGGCGCCCGAAAGCGCGCCCTCGGCGTGCTGAATGATGTACTCCCTTGCGCTCTCCTGTATGGCGGCGATGTCGGGCATTAACCCCGCGTTCTCAAGCAGCGGCCTGACGAACGGCCAGGTCACTGCGGTCGCCGAGAGCACGCTGCTGTTTTTCATCCAGGCGTCGCCGGCGATTGGGGCGGTTATTGCTCCGGCTACCAATACGATCAAGGCCAGCAGGTACGTCTTTATAACTCCTACGGCAGCTCCGAAAAATTTATCGGTGAACGTGAGGTTGGTCGTCTTAATGACCTTTTTTATGACCGTATCCAACAGCGAACAACCCAGGAAAATTACAAAAAATATCGCGAACATCGAGATCATCGTCGCGACCGGAACGGTAGCGCCGAATCTTTCGATAAGAATATCGGCCAAAGGTTCGTAGAAACGGATCGAGCAGATGAACCCGCCCACCGTACCCACGAGGGAAAAGACCTCGCCGGACAACCCCTTCATAATCCCCCGGACTACGAAGAACGCCCCTATCACCAACAATACAATGTCGACCGCGGTCATTGCGCTCATGACGCCTTACTCCGTTTCTTCGATGGTTTCTGTCTGCTCTGTTTCCGCGTCCGGCGAGACGATGCGATCCAGCCGTCTGCATGTCACGGCCAGTCTGTTCGCCAGCACCATACAGGCCAGCGCGAGCCTTATCTCCTGTTCACACGCGGTATTCGTATCATGCATGATACCGTTCACAATATCCTGCGCGTCCCTGATGTCGTCGTCGGAGAGGGACGTCTTCATGCTGTACGATTGTCGGCCTATCAATAGCGATACCTGGCGCATGGCTTGCAGTCCCTCTTATATACTGTCGAACGGCGATTCGGGCGCGCTTTGCGCTTCGTCGGAGTGATTCATCACGAGCGGCATCAGGTTTTTTAGTTTCGACGCTACCTCGGCAAGCCTGTTTTCGAGATTCTCGCGCTCCTTGCGCTCTGCGGCGAGCTTATCTTCGCCCTCTCGCTTGATTTTTTGCAGTTCGTCGTCTATTTGCAAAAACTCCGTTTCGCGTTCGTCCAGGGCGCGCCGCATCGACTCGGCTTCCGCTATTGCGGCATCGCGCTCGCCGCGAAGGGTTTTTACCATTGCTTCGATCTTATCCATGCAGCTTTCTATATCCAGAATCGAATCGCTCATCGTCTAATTACCCCCCCGAATTATATGCGGAACATTATCTCACGAAAAGCGCGAGAATAAAAAAGCGTTGACTTGCGCGAATTATAACAGATAATTCAGGCGGTGAAATCCGGTATCCGGGGGAGGGTGACGTTTGACGGGGAAAAAATCCGCCCGCCGGCGCGGCGGGTGGGTGCTTGCGGAGGTTTTGTGCGGCGTGATCATAGTATCAATGCTCGCGGCGCAGATAGCGGAGTCGGCGGCGATGATGGCGCGTGTTTCGGAGTCGGGGCTTCGGAGACGGATGCTTGTTTTGGATTTCGGTTCAGTCGTCAGCGAGGCGGAGCGCGCGGACACATCGCGCGGCCTGTCCCGGGGGGCCTGGCGGGCGAACGCCGTTCCGCGCCCGAGCGCGAGGGGTATCGGCGGCGTGGATATATCAGCGTCGCCTGAGCCGGACGAAACATCCGGCACGATTCGATGGACCGCGTGGGACATAAACGGAAGATCGCGATGAAAAAACCGGCGAGGTTCGGGCGGAGAGGCTCGGTTTTAGCCGTCGTGATGTGCTTCGTGGTGTTCGCGGCTGCCGGCCTGGGATTCATGATGGACAGGTCGGCGAGGAGACTCCGCCTGGAGGCGGAGACGGCGCGGAGAATATCCGCACCCGACTATTCTTTTATAGGTCTCAGGCACGCGGAGGATTGGATCATATCAGCAGTGCTGTCTGAGGGTTTTCCGATCGCGAGGGGTTTTTCGGCGCGCGGCGATCCTATGGAGATAATAGAAGCCGTGCTTCCGGGCGGTTCTTCCTTTGACGGCTCGGAAAACGGGATCGGCGCCGTGATTTACATTGCCGACACTGATTACGGAACAGGGCTGTTCACCGGTTCGCTCAAAAACAGGGCCTCGACGCCGTTCATTCCCTCCATGCAGAGCGTCATGACCGACGATGAGACCCGCCGCTTCTACTACCTGAGAAGTTCGTTTGTAAACGACGACGGAGTGACCGCCCAGCGGGAGGAACTGCTGGCCGTCACACTCGACAAACATACGCTCGACGTCTCCGCCGCGAGGATTTTTTCAAGAAGGATAATTAACCCTTATTGAGCATGGGCGCTGAAAACAATAATGTACGCGAGCGGACGCGGAGTGACGCAGGACTACTCACAAGCCATCGCATGGTACAGCAGAGCGGCGGAGCAGGGATACGCAATAGCGCAAATCAACCTCGGCGCGTATTATTACATGCGAGGAACGGAGGAGGACAAATCCAGGGGGATAGAATACTTCAAAATGGCCGCCCGGCAGGGAGATGAAGTTGCAAAGGAATTTCTGGCAAAACTTGGCGTTGATAATTGGTAACGCGTATTCTATACCTTTATATTTACTGGCGCCGTTAATCGTTCAGGTTTTCCACTTCCTCGCGAGTTAAGCCGGTATCTTCAATGATTTCATCAATTGGCCTGTTACGTTTCAGCAAATTACGGGCCATAGCTAGTGCTCTCCTTTGTTCCCCTCTGTCCTCGGCGGTGGCAATATCAGATTCCCTATCAGACTGGTACATTCTGCGGCTGCGGAAGACAGCGCGCTCCTGTTCATCTCTGCTGACACTCATTAACAAGTTCCCGGCCATCTGTAACACCTCCTTGGATTCAATGACCTTATTGACGGTTTCGCGGTACTCGGGAATATTTGCATATCGAAGGAATACAGACCATTTTTCCAAGTCTGTCATGTCGTCCACGGATTTTTTTATAATCTGATTGAGTTTACTCAACTCCACGTATATTACGTGGATCGCGTCGGACAACAACATATTGTTTGTATCGTGACGCATGGAAAACGAGTTTACATAATCCGGCAGTTTCGGGAAAACGGTATAAGAGCAGAACGTCACCTGATAAGTCTGAGCCAGCCTGTCGTATCTCCGCACTCCTTTTGAGGGCTGCGAGGAGTGCAGATCACACAGGTAGTATATGCTTTTCCCTTTGATATTCCTGTGCTCGCCGTCTGTATCCTCTTGGATTCGGCTGGCTTGCATCTCGATGTCGATCTGTGAACCGTCATCGGCTTGGCAGTTCAAATCCAAACGTTCGGCTTTTTCATCGGTATCCCCAATGGGAAGCTCGCTGTTACGAACCACTACATCAACAACCGGGCGTCTTATCGTCGCTGAGATCAAGTCGATCAACGCCGGCTTACCTTCCGGTGAGGCCATGAGTAATTTGAAAATCCGATCATCGGATGGTGGCAGTATGTCAATATCCATTGGCAATAGGCGCATAACTTAGCCCCCCTGGTAAAGCGTCTGTCTTTAATATACCACTCCTCAGGCCTGCGGTCCACTCAAGCGCTTCACGCGTCATAGCGGATACAAAGGATGCCCCCATCTTGAATGCCGCTATATTCTTGTAATCACACTATCACCATGATATTATATTACAAAAGTACGAGTGCCGCAGATAGTGTCGGCACAAATGACATTAAATATTAAGGAGAATAGGTTTTTTGTTTAAAACACCACTTGACAAATTGAGACAGCCGGACATAATCCTGCGGGCTGCGGGCTGCGGGCTGCGGGCTGCGGGCTGCGGGCTGCGGGCTGCGGGCTGCGGGCTGCGGGCTGCGGGCTGCGGGCTGCGGGCTGCGGGCTGCGGGCGGCGGGCTGCGGGCTGCGGGCTGCGGGCTGCGGGCTGTCTCTTGCGTTCTCGAATGTAAATCCAACTCTCGATACGGTAAAATTTTTGATCCGAAAAATTTTTTCAGCGAACTTCCTGATGTGGAGGTTCGCTGATTTTATGTGTGCTTGGTGAATTTTTAAGAAGGAGGCTTTCTCGTGAAACGCATCGCGTCTTGCGCCCTTATTCTGGCCCTTGGCCTGTTTTTCGTCCCCCCGGCTCCCGCCTTTGCCGCGCAGCACATCGTCATTGACCGCGAGGTTACTGGCGAGGTTTACGGCAATGGAACACCGCCGGACGGCAAGGCCCTACCTCCTCCTTTCCCTGACAACGCCACGGGCAACAGCGTCATCGTGAACAGCGGCGGCACGGTGACCGGGGAAGTCTTCGGCGGGCATGCCGCCAGCACGTCCGGCAATGCCATGGCCACGGGCAACAGCGTCACCGTGAACAGCGGCGGCACGGTGACCGTGCACGTCTACGGCGGGAATGCCGTCAGCATGTCTGGCACTGCCATGGCCGTAGGCAACAGAGTGACCATTAACGGCGGCACGGTGGGCCAGAACGTCTACGGCGGGAGGGCCTATAGCCCCAGTAACGGCACAGCCACGGCCACGCACAACACCGTGACCATCAACGGTGGCACGGTAAGCAGAAACGTCGGCGGCGGGTTTGCCGATACCGAAAGCGGCAGCGGCAATGCCTCGGCCACGGGCAACAGCGTGACCGTGAACAGCGGCGAGGTAAGCAGCGGCTTAGTCTCCGGCGGGTGGGCCAGAAGCAATACCGGCACAGCCACGGCCACGGGCAACAGCGTGACCATTAATGGCGGCACGGTGAGCGGGATAGTCTTCGGCGGGTATGCCTTTAGCGACTTCGGCACGGCCACGGCCACGCACAACACCGTGACCATCCGCAACTCTCCGACCTTTGGGCCATCCACCATCCTCTACGGCGGCCGCACTGCCTCCGACGGCACGGGCGACGCCTTCACCGGCAACACCCTGAATGTCTGGAATTACAGCGGCACGTCTGTGGCGGGCGTTCAGAACTTCCAGTTTTTCGATTTCCGCATCCCCTCCACACAGACCGGCCCCGTGCTTGAAGTGACCGACACAGCCTATTTGAACGATCAGGCTGGCAGGGGTTCCAAAGTTACGGCGGTCAACACCAACGGCGGAACCCCCATGCCGCTGGGATCAAGCGTGACGCTCATCCAGGCCGGAAATCTTGATTCCACGGATTTCACCCAAAGCCAGACTCAAGGGCAGCACGGCGCGACCATAGGCTACCTTTGGTCGCTGGATGCGTCAGACGGTCAAAATTTGATCGCCAAGGTAGCCAATGTCCAAGCCCGTCCAGAAACCAAGGCCCTGTCCGAAGGCTTTCTCATGGGCACAGCTCTGGTGAATGAAACCGCTGACTTCCTTGTAGGCAAGGGCATCCCTTGGGCACGGGCGGCCTCCGGCAGCGGCTTCGGGGTGTTCGGCGGCGTCTCCGGCGGCTGGAACAAATACAACACCGGATCGCATGTGGATATGGCCAGCCTGTCCCTTATCGCCGGTCTGTCCTGGGGCGCTGATCTCGCGCCCGGCCGCCTGACCCTTGGAGCCTTTTTCGAGTACGGCAACGGCTCCTATGACACCTACAATTCCTTCTCCAACGCGGCCGACATTCACGGCAAGGGCAATATCTATCACCTGGGCGGCGGCGTCCTTGGCCGCATGGACTTCATGGATACCGGGCCGGGCAATTTCTACACGGAAGCCAGCGTGAGGGCTGGCGGCGTGCATAACGACTACAAAAACGGCGACCTGCGCGACGCGATGGGCCGCAAGGCGGAGTATGACTCCTATTCGGCCTATTACGGTTTCCATGCGGGCCTGGGCTATATCTGGAACATCACCGAAGCAGCTTCTCTTGATCTCTACGGCAAATACTTCTGGACGCGGCAGCAGGGCGATAACGTCACCCTGTCCACCGGCGACCCGGTAAAGTTCAAGGACGCGGATTCTTCCCGCCTGCGTTTCGGCTCCCGTTTCGCCTATGCGGTGAACGAGTTCGTCAGCCCGTATATCGGCGCCGCCTATGAGTACGAGTTTGACGGCAGGGCCAGGGCCGCGACCTACGGCTATTCCATAGATTCGCCTTCCCTGCGCGGCGATACGGGCATAGGCGAACTTGGCCTGACCCTTACGCCTTCCAAAAACCTGCCCTTGTCTTTTGATCTGGGTGTGCAGGGCTATGTGGGCAAAAGGGAAGGCGTGACGGGTTCGCTGCAAATACGCTGGGAATTCTGATTGCGGGAACAGTTTGAAATTGTTATATGTAAGGGAGGCGGCGCAATGCCCCTCCCTCAAATCTGGAACATCAAATCAGCGGGGCCAGCCGATGGAATGGACGATAAAGACCTTGTAGCCTTTGGGCAGGGCCAGCTTGCCGGCAAGGGCGTCGCGCCCAGTTATCTTG
>Ga0099364_10008972_pt1 | contig 13963 bp, 8 predicted proteins | sample TergutTh196P3_FD_73070 | JGI IMG/M metagenome (GOLD analysis project Ga0099364, IMG submission 73070) | Microcerotermes parvus P3 segment gut microbial communities from Pointe-Noire, Republic of the Congo - Th196 P3 | ecosystem: Host-associated > Arthropoda: Insects > Digestive system > Gut ...
GAGATAACCTCTTCGTCCGTCGATTGTCGGACGAATGCCTATTACCGGGTAACTGCCTATCAATCTGGATAGCGCCATTTTTCTTCCCTCCAAAGATTTTTTTTGAATTTTTCAAGCAACACTTAATTTCTAAAACTGTGTATCGGGGCGGGTATTCGGCCTCCGCGCCTCACGAAATCCGAGCAACTGAAAGAATTCACGGCCATCACCGGCGCGTCGCCGAGCAGTCCGCCGAAGTGAGCCGTCTCCCCGACTGATTTGCCCGCCACCGGGATAATGCGGACGGCTGTTGTCTTGCCGTTTATCATGCCAATTGCCATTTCGTCCAGAATTATTCCCGAAATCGTGTCAACCGGAGTATCGCCCGGTATTGCCGCCATGTCGATACCCACCGAACATACGCAGGTCATCGCCTCCAATTTTTCGAGCGAGAGCGCCCCCTCTCTTACCGCCGCGATCATGCCCTGATCTTCGCTCACCGGAATAAATGCTCCTGACAGGCCTCCCACGTAAGAACTCGCCATAACTCCGCCCTTTTTGACATTGTCGTTAAGTATAGCGACGGCGGCGGTGCTGCCAGGAGCGCCCGGGCGGGCCAGCCCCATCTCCTGAAGGATTTCCGCGATGCTGTCGCCTACCGCGGGCGTCGGCGCCAAAGAGAGGTCTATCGCTCCAAACGGCACTCCGAGCCTGCGCGACGCCTCCTGCGCGACGAGCTGACCCACGCGCGTTATCTTAAAAGCAGTTCGCTTAACGGTCTCGCACAGCGTTTCAAAATCAGCCCCCCGTACTGCCTCAATCGCCCGCTTTACGACGCCGGGGCCGCTTACGCCGACATTTATCGCGGCGTCTCCATCCCCAACTCCGTGGAACGCCCCGGCCATGAATGGGTTATCCTCCACCGCATTGCAGAACACGACGAACTTTGCGCAGCCAATCGAGTCGCGTTCGCTCGTCATCTTCGCCGTGTCGCTTATTATCCGCGCGCATCTGTTCACCGCGTCCACGTTGACGCCGGATACGGTGGATGCGACGGCAATGGACGAGCATACATGCTCCGTCTCGGACAGAGCGGCGGGTATGGAATCGAGCAATTTTCCGTCTCCCGGCGTAATGCCTTTTTGCACAAGCGCCGAGAATCCGCCGATAAAGTTCACTCCCACCGCGTGAGCGGCGCGGTCAAGCGCATGGGCGACCTCGACGTAGTCCTCGCATCCGCATCCGGCCGCCGCGATCGCTATCGGAGTCACCGAGACGCGCTTGTTTATCACCGGGATACCATATTCCTTTGATATATCGTCTCCGACTTTGGCGAGATGTTCGGCTTTGCGCGTAATCTTGTCGTAAATTTTTCCGCAAAACGCCCTGACATTGCTGTCCGCGCAGTCCAGAAGGCTTATACCCATAGTGATGGTCCGAACGTCGAGGTGCATCCCCGCGATCATAAAGACCGTTTCGCTTGCTTCCCTGATGGTAATCATCGGTTATATCCTGTGCATAGCGTTGAAAATATCTTCGTGCTGAATGCGGGCGATAACGCCGATTTCCAGTCCCAGCGCCTCCAGTTCCGCCGCCATTGATACCAGCGGTTCCAGGGAGGCCGAGAGGTTGACTATCATCATCATGATGAAATAATCATCCACAATGGTCTGCGCAATATCCATAACGCTGATGTTTCTTTCGGACATAAAAGCGCAGATTTTTGTGAGTATTCCAACCGAATCCTTGCCGAGTACCGTTACGATTCCCTTCATGCTGTTACCCCTCCGTTCGAGAGCGGCCAACGCCAGTCCAAAAATTAAAATTTGATATAATATGACATAGGCAAACATCTAAAATTATATAACAAAAAAGAAGTTTTCCTGTTAAAATAATCGTATAACAATCACCAAAAGGGTATTAACCGTAAATTCAGGCGTGGAAGGAAGTTTGATAGGGCGTGTTTCGCGTGAGCGCAAATGTAAAGCGAATAGTCGGGCTATTGTTACTTCTCGGCGCTTTGGAGTTCGGCGTTGCGTGTCGTTTTGCGGAGTCGTCCACAGCCTCGTTTGATATTTTTTCTTTCGAATCCTATCGGGACATACCGGGCATAACCGATGAGGAAATATCGGCGATAGAGGCGCTGAAGTCCGCAAGGCGCCGTTTTTCATATGGCAATACGTTCACGGCCGGGGCTTTGGTGTTGCCGGGCGGCTCATACTACGGTTTTTCAGCCGAATTCCGCGAACTGCTATCCAATCTGTTCGGCATACCTTTTGCTCAGGTGTTCCATGACTGGGAAGAATTGGAAGCGGGAATCGACAATTGGGACGTCGATTTCACGGATGAAATAAACCCGACTCCGGAACATAGGCAATCCTATTTCATGACGTCTCCCATCGCGGAACGCGCGTTAACTGTTTTTGTTGTAAAGGATCGCGCTTTGGGAAATGTATCCGAACATGGCCTGGGCGCCGTTAAGATTGGTATTTTCAGCGGCGTTAAAATAGGGTGGTACGCGGGCGAAATTTTCCCCAACTTAACGTATGAAATCGTAAGGGTCGATAACGCGCGCGAGGCAGCCGAAAAACTCGCTTCCGGCGAAATTGACGCATTCGTGATTGACGCGCTGGATACGTATATTTTTCGAGATTACGATTTTATTAAAGTGTTAAACGCCATTCCTCCGAAATATACACCGGTTTCCCTCTGCACCGCCAATCCCGATTTAGAGCCGGTTATTTCCGTGATGAACAAATATCTCCAGGCCGGCGGGATGGATAAGTTTCACAGTTTATTCCAGTCGGTTAAACACGAATTCGAAATGTATGAGCTGTCGCGATCTTTTACGGACGAAGAAAAAGCTTTTTTGGATAATTTGGTCTCAAGCGGCGCAAAAGTAGCTGTCGCTTTTGAGACCGATAATTACCCGATCAGTTTTTACGACGAAAAGCTGGAAGCGTTTGACGGCATCGCGCCGGATATTTTAGAGGAAATAAGCCGGCTCTCCGGCATCGAGTTTGAGATTGTTACCGACAAAAACACAACATGGGCGGAGATACTTGAAAAACTCAGAACGGGCGAAGCGTCTTTGGTTTCACAGCTCTTCATTACCGAGGAGCGAAAAGGCGATTTTTTATGGCCGTCCGCTCCTTACTACTCTTCCAATTTCGCGCTTTTGTCAAAGTCCGATTATCCCGATTTGGAGTTGCATCAGGTAATTCAGTCGACCGTGGGGGCCGTAACGGGAGTCGCTCCCGAAGAAATGTACCGCGTTTTATTTCCCGGCGATACTAAACTCAGACGTTATGACACCCATGACGAGGCTCTGGATGCTCTGGAACGGGGCGAGATAGATTTATTCATGGCGTCCGATTACTCGCTTCTCTACCAGACGAATTACAGGGAAAAAACGGGATACAAAATTAATATATCTTTCGACGCGCTAAAAGAGGAGTCTTTTTTCGGGTTCAATAATAACGAGGAAATATTGTGTTCGATCATAAGCAAAGCCCAGGATTTCGTAAATTCCGAAAAAATCGTTCAGGATCGGATACGCCGCGTCTACGACTATTCAAAAAAGATGACCGAGGAGCGTTACACCGATCTGATTACTTTCGCGATCATTCTCGCGCTGTTCCTGATTATTCTGATTATATTGCTCATTGTGAACAATAAGATGCGATGGTTGTACAAAGATCGGATGCTTACCCTTTCAACAATATATAAATCTTCGCCTGATTTGATGTTTTGCAAAGACATAAATAGCAGGTATACAAGCTGCAGCCGCAGTTTCGAAGAATTCGCGGCGCGAAGCGAATCGGAATTGATCGGGAAAACAGCTGTTGAAGTATTTGCGTTTTCTGAAATGACGTCCGACGATATCAAAGAAGACGAGAAAAAAGTGTTAAATGAAAAGATCACCATGAAATCAAAAGTGTGGCTCACTTATCCCGATCAGTCCCGAGGTTTTTTTGAAAGCGTGAAAGCTCCTTTGATTCGGAACGGTAAGGTAATCGGCTTACTTGGAATGATGAGAGATATTACTGAACTCAAAGAGGCGATGGAAGCAGCCGACAAAGAGCATGATCGCACAAGAATCGTGCTCTCGAACTATCCGGGCATTATCTGGCTGGCGGATAATGCCGGTGCGGTCACTCTGATTGACGGCATGTATCTCAAAAATTTCAAATCGCGATCCGACGCTATGCCGGATGAGAATACCGGCGGCGTCCTGGATGAGGGTCTGTATTCCCAGATAAATACGTTTACGAAAAAAGCTTTAACGGGAGAGGTGCAGGAAGTATTTGTCAAAACCCAGGATTCAGTGTTTCACGGGCACACGACGCCTTTTTATGACGACGGCGGTAACATCGCCGGCGTTGTGGGCAGTATCGAGGATGTCGCGGAACTGATACTTCTTCAGGAAAACCTGGAAATAGCCGTAAAAGAAGCGCATGATGCAAATAAGGCAAAGAGCGATTTTCTCGCGCATATGAGCCACGAAATCCGCACGCCGATGAACGCAATCATGGGTATGACCGAACTTGCATTGCGCGAGGAAGACTCGGAAGTTCTCCGTGAGCATATTCTCACAATTAAGCAGGCGGGGGCGAACCTTTTATCTATTATCAACGATATTCTCGATTTTTCGAAAATTGAATCCGGAGTGCTGAAAATCTTTCAGGAGCGTTATTTGTTTTCTTCTTTGGTTAATGATGTGATCGGCATAATAAGGGTTCGGACAATCGATACCAAGATACGGTTCGCCGTAAATATAGACTGCAATATCCCAAACGCGCTGATCGGCGACGAACTCCGAATACGCCAGGTTTTAGTCAATCTTTTGGGGAACGCCGTGAAATATACGGAAAAGGGATTTGTTTCTTTTACCGTAAACGGCGTATTAATCGGTGAAGATGCCATAAGCCTGACTATGGAAGTAAAAGACAGCGGTAAGGGGATTAAGCGGGAGGATATTGATTTATTGTTCGAAAAATACACGCAACTTGATTTGGATAGAAATAGAGGCATAGAGGGCGTGGGGCTGGGGCTTTCAATAACGCGCAATCTTGTAAAAGCAATGGGCGGCGAAATTACCGTTTCCTCCGAATACGGCAAAGGCAGCAGATTTACCGTTACGCTGCCGCAAAAAATACACAGTCATGAAAAACTGGCAACCGTTATAAACCCGGATAAAAAGAAGGTTCTCATCTATGAACGCCGCGAAATATACGCCGATTCTCTTTCATCCGCCGTTGATAATCTGGGCGTATATTGCATCGTTGTCTCAAGCGATTCGGAGTTGCATGAGACGATGTCGGCGGATACGTTTTCTTTTATTTTTGTTTCATACGGATTATATGAGAAAAATAAAGATAAGATATTAGAGTTCGCGGCGGACGCCCAAATCGTCCTGCTTGCGGATTTCAGCGAACAGATCGGTGAAAAAGGAACGAAAGTGCTTGCCATGCCGGCCTATTCTTTGTCAATCGCCAATATTTTAAACGGTGTTTCCGAGGGATTTACCTACCGCGAAAGCAAGGAATCCGTGGCGATGTTTGCCGCGCCTGACGCGAAGGTTCTCGTTGTTGACGATATCAACACGAATTTGATCGTAACCAATGGATTACTGACGCCATACGGGATGCAGGTCGATCTGTGCAGAAGCGGCGCTGAAGCGATCGCTGCCGTAAAATCGACGCGGTACGATCTGGTGTTTATGGATCACAGGATGCCCGGAATGGATGGAGTGGAAGCCACGGCGCACATAAGGGCGCTGGGAGCCGAGGACCATTATTACGGAAACTTGCCGATTATCGCGCTGACCGCTAACGCTATTTCAGGCGTGAGGGAAATGTTTATTGAGTCAGGCTTCAACGATTTCATGTCAAAACCGATAGATACCGTCGTATTAAACACAGTGCTGGGGAAATGGATTCCCAAGGAAAAGCGAAAAGTCCTGAAAGCGGAAACCGGCGGAAGCGGCGCCGCGGAAGAGAGGAAAGCCGATATTCCTTTCAGGATTAAAGGGGTGGACGTTGAAAAAGGCATTGCCTTTACAGGAGGAACGATCAAGTATTATTTGGAAACGCTGGCAACGTTTTATCAGGACGCTCTTGAGCGGAAGAATATTATTGCAGAATCCCTGGAAAATGGCAACCTGCCTATGTATGTAACCAGTATTCATGCTTTGAAAAGCGCCGCCGCTAATATTGGCGCCGATAGACTGTCCGAAATTGCGAAAACCCTGGAGATGGCGGGAGAACAGGAAGATTTTGCCTTTATCGAGGCCTACAACGGAAAATTCCTGGCGTCTTTGGAATCGCTTCTGGGCGTTTTAAAGGAATTTATTCCAAAGCGCGAAGAAAACAAGTATGGTGAGAATCGATTCTTCGACCGGGAAGCCTGTAAATCCGAGCTTATTAAATTAAAGATTGCGCTGGATGACATGGAAGCCGGCGTTATTAACAGAACTGTCGGTGTTCTGGAAAAAATGCCCTGTTCGGAGGAGACCGCCGCCGCAATCAGAACCATATCCGAAAATATACTGGTCGGCGACTATGAAGGAGCCGCGGCATTGGTGGAATCATTATTACAGGAAGCTCAGCGATGAAACCGACTATAATGAACTGCATAATACCTTGCGGGAGGGAGCGGGCTTTCAGGTGAAAAAAATTCTGAACATCGGTTCCATCAATATTGATTATGTATACGACGTGGATCACTTCGTCCGTCCGGGGGAGACCATATCTTCCAGCGCCAGGACTATTTTCCCGGGGGGTAAGGGGCTGAACCAATCGGTCGCGCTGGCGCGCGCGGGCGGCTGTGTGAGTCATGCCGGCAGAGTGGGCGTGGACGGTCTTGGAATGGTTGAGGCCATGAGGAGCGCGGGGGTTGACGTTTCCCTTGTTGATACGACCGCTTGCGCGACCGGCAACGCGATCATACAGGTAAATGCTTCGGGGGAGAACTGCATAATACTGTTCGCCGGAGCTAATCACGAGCTCGGTGAAGATTTTGTCAACGGGGCGCTGTCCACGTTTGGAGAGGGAGACATCGTTGTTCTTCAGAACGAGGTCAACAACATGCCGTACATAATGAGAGCCTCGGCGGAAAGAGGGTTGCGAATAGCCTTCAACCTGTCTCCCTTCGATCCTGCGATAAAAGATTACCCGCTCCATCTGGTCGATTGGTTCCTCGTGAACGAGGTGGAAGGACACGCTTTGACGGGGTTGAACTATCCGAAGGATATAATGAGGGAGATGACAATCATGTTCCCGAAGGCGGCGGTTGTCCTGACGATAGGGCGCGACGGAGTGCTGTACCGCGACTCCGGGGAAAATTTATCGCACGGGATATACGACGTTCCTGTGGTTGACACGACCGCCGCGGGCGACACGTTCACCGGATATTTCATCAGCTCTAAAGCGAAAGAGCTTCCGACTGAGGAAGCCTTGCGACGCGCCTCTGTGGCGTCGTCAATCGCCGTATCGCGAAAAGGCGCGTCGTCATCCGTTCCCGCGCTTGACGAGGTATTGGCGGCGGATTTAAGGTACTTGGGGGATTGAAAACTTTCGCCGGCGAAGGTCTATCGAAATCGTAGGATAAAAACGGACGCGCAATGCGCCCCTACATTTGATTGATGATCATCGAAATCGTAGGGGCGCGGCGTTTGTGCGTCTATTCCTGGGGTTTCCCCCCGTACATTTCACGGAGGCGCGGCTTCTCTATCTTGCCGGTCGGATTGCGCGGTACTTCCGCGAATATGAAACGGCGGGGTCTCTTGTACCTAGGCAGGTCTTCACAGTGAACGGCAAGTTCATCCTCGGTTGCCTCCGCTCCGTCTTTGATCGAAATAATCGCTATGGGGACTTCGACAAGCCGCTTGTCATACGCACCTATTACCGCCACGTCCTTCACTTTGGAGAGCGACCTGATGTGATCCTCCACGTGGATCGGGTAAATATTTTCGCCGCCGCTGATGATGATGTCCTTCTTTCTGTCCACCAACCAGATGAACCCGTCCTCATCCTCGTAACCCATGTCGCCCGTGAAAAGCCATTCGCCGCGCAGCGCTTCGGCGGAGGCCTTTTCGTTGTTAAAATACCGCCTCATTACCCCGGGGCCTTTCACAATCAGCTCGCCCACGGTTCCCTGCCCGACGGGCGCGCCATCCTCCGCGACTATCTTCGTCTCCCATTTGAACCCGGCTTTGCCTATCGCTCCGACCTTGTGTATGTTCTCTATGCCCAGATGGACGCATCCGGGCCCCATCGACTCGCTCAAGCCGTAGTTCGTGTCGTACTGCTGCTCCGGGAAATAAATTCGCCACCGCTTAATCATCTCGGCCGGCACCGGCTGCGCGCCGATATGCATCAATCTCCACTGCGCGAGCTTGAAATCCTTGAAGTCCAACGCGCCGTTCTCGACATCCTGCAGTATGTCCTGCACCCACGGAACGAGCATGAACGCGACCGTGACTCCCTCCTCGGATATGGCGTTCAGTATCGACCGCGGTTTAGTGTCCCTAAGCAGCACGGCCTTGCTGCACGAGGCTAGACTGCCGAGCCAGTGCATCATCGCCCCTGTATGGAATAGCGGCGCGAGGCAGAGGAATACGTCGTCTTCGTTTTGGTGATGGTGCGTCCGCTCCGTTACGCCCGCCGACATTATCGTGGCGTGCGTGTGGAGGATCGCCTTCGGCTGTCCGGTTGTGCCGGACGTGAAATAAATCGCCGCGTCGTCTTCGTCACTCAGGGGGATTCCCGGATCGGCGCAGGAGGCGGCGCTCACGCACTCGGAGTATCTCTCTTCAAAACCCATGTACTCCGGCGCAAGGGAGATTAAAGTATTCACTTCGGGGAGCTCGCTATGTATCAACTCGATATGTTCGGAAAAATCGGGGCCGAAAAAAATCGCGGTTGTCTGAGTCAGTTCAAGGTAATCTTTCGTATCCTTCGGAGCGTTTCGGAAGCTTATCGGCACCACGAGCGCCCCGCTCCTCATCACGCCGAAATAGAGAGGGAACCATTCGAGCGCGTTTTTCATCAGAAGGGCGACCCTGCTTCCCTTGCCAAGTCCGCGGCTCAGGCAGAAATTAGCCACGCGGTTCGCCTGCTCGTCTATATATTTCCACGTGACCTCACGCCTCGCCGCGCCGTCGGGGAACGTTTCCTCCGCCTCGAATTCATGGGGCGTGACTATCCTGTCTGATCCAGACCTTGGGCTTATCTCAATTATCGCAACGTCTGTTCCCCGCGAATCGGCATTTTGTCTGAGTAAATCGGTTATAGGCATATTTTTTTAATCCTCCTGTAAGTCTCTAACATTATTTTGATTTTCCGTTGCCGGGCGAGCCGAGGGAATGGGCCGCCTTTACGGATACCGTTTCCTCATAGCATGAAAAACAGCGATCGACCAGAGAAGCTGACGGACGAGGCGAGAGCGCGGTAACCACCGGCACGATCACCAGACCGGCGAGCATGGTGAAGGCTCCGGCGTTTATGGGCGACCGCAGCAGCGGCGGGAAACTCGGCCTGATGAGTATGTTGGCTATCATGAAGACCGTCGCGAATATGAAACAGCACCACACAGCCGGCTTGGAGGTTCTTTTCCAGTACAGCCCGTACAGGAACGGGGCCAGGAACGCGCCCGCGAGCGCCCCCCATGAAATGCCCATGAGCTGCGCTATGAAGGTGACGCCGCCCTTGTACTGTATCGTCGCGATTACCGACGATATGATGATGAATACGGCTATCAGGATTCTTATAAAAAATAACTGCCTGCGTTCGTCCATATCCTTGACAATGTTGCCCTTCAAAAAGTCGAGGGTGAACGTGGACGCCGAGGCCATGACCAGCGACGCGAGAGTGGATATTGACGCGGCGAACACCACCACGATGACGATGCCGATCATGAGATCGGAGAATCCCGAGAGCATGGTTGGAATTATGGAGTCGAATCCGTCCGCTCTGACGCTCTCGATGGTGGTGAACAGCCTGCCGAACCCGCCGAGGAAGTAGCAGCCTCCCGCGATAATTACGGCGAACACCGTCGAGACGACCGTCCCCGTGACGACATGTTTCTCGGATTTTATGGAGTAGAACCTCTGCACCATCTGCGGCAGGCCCCATGTCCCAACCGACGTGAGTATCACGACGCCGAGCAGGTCGATCGGCACGGGCCCGAAGAACGAGGCGAATATTCCCGGCGCCGTCGATACGCTCGCGTCCTCGATTCGCGCGAGGGCGTCAACCGAGGCCATGAAGCCTCCGTTCACCCTGAGTACCGATACAATCATGGCGGTTATCCCCACGATCATTATTATGCCCTGAATGAAGTTATTGACGGCGGTCGCTCTGTAGCCGCCGGAAATCACGTAGATCGCCGTCAAAATCGCCATCGCCGCGATACAGATTGTCAAGTCCGCGTTGAACGCCATTGCGAACAGACGGGATAGGCCGTTGTAGAGCGAGGCGGTGTATGGCACCAGGAATATGAAAGTGATGACTGACGCCCCGACTTTCAGCGCGTGAGAGCCGTAACGCTCGCCGAAGAAATCGGGCATGGTCGCGCTGTTCAAATGCTGCGTCATGACGCGCGTCCTGCGGGCGAGCACCACCCAGGCTAGCAGCGAGCCTATGAAGGCGTTGCCCAGCCCGATCCAGACGGCCGATATGCCGTACCTCCAGCCGAACTGCCCCGCGTAGCCGACAAATACGACCGCGGAGAAATACGAGGTGCCGTAGGCGAAGGCGGTGAGCCAGGGACCAATCGAGCGGCCTCCGAGGACGAACCCGTCGACGGAGTCGCCGCGGTGTCGGAAGTACATTCCCACAGCGATGGTGACAACGAAGAACAACGCGAGAAGCAAAATTTTCGTGAACATAAACAGCACCTTCTTTAATAAAAGATAAGTTTTATGAAGCCAGTGTATCCACAAAAAAAGAGGGCCCCTCTACCCCGGGAACCCTCTTTGGAATCTTACGAACCTGTCTTTGCCTGATGCGCAAACGTTACAAGTCCGGCCTCCAAAGGGGCCCGGTCTCGTAATAATAATAAACGTAGCCTGCGCTGAACTTATCGGCGAACGACATAAACAAATTCTCTCCTCACAAAAAACTCAACGAAACGGAGATTATCACACTTTTTTGCGGTTGTCAAATTGATAATTCCTAATCTGCAAAAGTAACCGCAACTGTGCCGTGGGGAGTATGTTGTCTCGAAATAAAATACCTGAATTGCGTAATTTATTTATTCATCGTGTTATAATTAAACCAAGTGATGTAATGTTATAGTAATACTCGTTGATTATTGTATGCAAAAGATGACGTTACCGGCGGAAAAATGTCTGCGGTCGACGTTATTTTGGCGATGCGTTATAAGCATATACGTAGGTAATTTTTAAGCGCCGGCAGGTTAAAAAAAATTTAATAAAAAAAAGGAGAAGAAAATGCTCAGAAGATTCAGGAAACGCGCTTTTTTGCTGTTTGTAACGTTGATTGCGGGTATGGCGCTTGTTGTCTCGGGAAGTGAAGCGTCGGCAGCGTCGCCGCAAAGCGGCGGGGGGTTAAGAATGGCGTTTTACGCGCCCGCCACTTTAGACCCCCATTTTGGTTCGACCCAGCCTGAGGATAATATTTCGCGGTTAATATACGATTTCTTTGTCTTTTTTGATGAAGACTATGAACTCGAATTGGGCAGAGGATTGGCTGAAAGCTATGACGTTGACGAAAGCGGAGCGGTTTGGACTTTTGCCGTGCGTCGGGGAGTAACATTTCATAACGGTAAAGAGCTGACTGCAAAAGACGTCAAGTTTTCTTTCGACCGCCTGCGTGACCCGGATATCGGTTCGCCCATCGCGGGTACTTTATCCAACATCACCGATATTTCCACGTCCGACGACCATACCGTGGTATTCACGCTGGAAGATCCCAACCCTGACTTTTTATACGATTTATTCGCTTATCAAGCCAAGGTTGTGGACGCCGACAATGAAAACTTCAATACTAATTGGAACGGCACGGGGCCGTTTGTCGTTGAAAACTATTTACCGGAAGACCGTCTTGTCTTAAGCCGCAACCCCAATTACTGGCTGCGTGACGATCAAGGAACGCAACTTCCTTACTTGGACGGTGTGGAGTACCTTTTTCTGGCTGATGAAAGTTCTCAGTTGGAAGCCCTTCGCGGCGGCCAAGTGCAACTTCTGATGTTCCTTCCCGCCGAATTTGTGCCCGAACTGGAGGCCAATCCTGATATAGACGTCCATCGCAGAGCGTCAAACTTTTCATATGTGCTCCGAATGCGTTCCGACGAAGGCCGTCCGGCGGCGGATAACAGAGTGCGCCAGGCTCTGAAGTTGGGAACCGACCGCGAAGAAATGTTGATAGGAGCGGCAGGCGGACTTGGCGTAACCGGCAGGGATACGCCCATCGGCCCGGCTTTCGGCGCGTATTACCTTGATGTGCCCGAGCTTGGGAGAGATGTCGAAAAAGCCAAAGCGTTACTGGCCGAAGCCGGTTATCCGGACGGTCTTGACATAACCATTCACACTCAGCGGGACTCGCCGGTGCCGGCGATGGCTACTATCTGGCAGCAGCAAATGGCCGATATCGGAGTTAATGTGAATGTCCAGCTTGTGCCGACGGAGATATACTACGGCGATATGTGGATGGAAGTTGATTTTGGATTTACCGACTGGGGTCCCAGGCCGTATCCGCAGCCTTATTTGGATCTGGCCTATGTTACCGGCGGCGACTGGAGCGAAACCAAATATTCCAACCCAAGGTTGGATGAGCTGGCAGCCCAGGCGGGTAAAGAAATCGATCAGCAAAAACGCGCCGAGTTGTATCACGAAATACAACGAATATTCATAGAGGAGGGCCCGATTATTGTTCCCTTCTTCCTGGACAACCTTTATGCCACCAGATCAAATATAGGAGGGGTAAGGCCTTCAGCAGGCATGTCGCTGGATCTGCGCCTGTTCTACTTTGAGGATTAGCATTCGGCCGCGCTAATACGTATAATACGTTATGCGGCGCGCTTGGCGCGCCGCATAATGTTTTAATACCGCGCGAAGATTTGAGGTGAAAACCGATGAACACCTGGAAAAAATTGCGGCGTTACCCGACTGCCATTATTGGTTTTGCGATAGTCCTTTTCTTTTTATTAATGTCTATTATCGGACCGGCGGTCGCTCCCCACGGCCATGCGAGACAAAACATTCAGGTAAGGCTGCGGCCCCCTTCCCGGGAACATCTTTTTGGAACCGACCAGTTCGGCCGGGATATTTTCAGCCGTATCATTGTCGGCAGCAGAGATGTTTATCTCGCGGCAGGCTGTTCCACCGCTTTAGCGGTCTTTTTCGGCCTTATTCTGGGTTTGTTTTCCGGATATAAAGGCGGAATACTGGACGAAATCGTCATGCGGGCAATGGACGTTATTTTGTCTATCCCATCGCTGCTTTTGGCGATGGTGGTTCTTTTTTCCTTAGGTCCATCCAGGCTTAATCTAATTTTGGTCGTCGGCTTTTTGTATATCCCCATGGTATCCCGCGTGGTGCGCAGCGTGGTTTTAGACGTAAAAACGCGCCAGTTTGTGGAAGCGGCCAAGCTGCGCGGCGAAAAGTCTTCTTACATATTATTCAGAGAGATATTGCCCAATGTCCTGCCGCATCTTGCAGTGGAAGCGTCTATGCGATTTTCGTATGCTATTTTTACCGTAGCCTCTTTGGGGTTCCTGGGGCTGGGCGTTCAGCCGCCCGCGCCGGATTGGGGATTTATGGTATCCGACGCCCGCACATGGTTTGGGCAAGCCCCGTGGGTTATGCTCGCTCCGGCCGGCGCTATAGCGCTGTTGGTGGTGGGCGTTGGGTTTATGAGCGATGGGTTGAGCAAACTGCTCCTGCCGGGAGGGGTTGCCAATGCCTGAAAACTCGGATAATGCGAATACAAGTGTCTTAAATGTCCAAAATCTCACCGTT
>Ga0099364_10008973_pt1 | contig 13962 bp, 12 predicted proteins | sample TergutTh196P3_FD_73070 | JGI IMG/M metagenome (GOLD analysis project Ga0099364, IMG submission 73070) | Microcerotermes parvus P3 segment gut microbial communities from Pointe-Noire, Republic of the Congo - Th196 P3 | ecosystem: Host-associated > Arthropoda: Insects > Digestive system > Gut ...
GCTTCGCAACCTTAAAAAAAAGGGAAAAACAACGGAAAAAATCGGCAGACAGAAAAGCAACCCCCCCGGCCTTTTCCGGGCCATGCAACTTGCGCAAACCCCCCCCCCCCCCCCAAGTTGACATGGAGAGAGGGTGTTTTGACATTTTAAGGAGCATTACTCGATCTTTCCGTTGGTCTTTGCAGACAGTAGAATCCAATACAAAGGATTGGACGGGTTGTCCATCGACGCATCCGCCGCCGGAAATCGACCGTTTTCCATACAACGGACCGTTTTTGACGGCAAGACGACGGCACAACCGGCAAAGCCCCCCCAGTTTCCAATTGCAGCGACAGGCAATCTTGACTTTCCGTTTCCTTTTGACTATAAAATTCGGCAACGCTTTTCAGTTATCTTTCAAAAGAACCGGAGTACCGGCTAAATCAATTCGTATCATGAACATTCTCGTTACCGGAGGAGCCGGGTACATCGGCTCCCATGCCGTTCGCAAACTGATCGAAGCCAAACACAAGGTTTTCGTCCTCGATAACCTGAGTTACGGACACGCCGAAGCGGTTCCGAAGGACGTTCCGTTCTTCCCTTGCGACCTCGCCGAAACGGATCGCATCGAAACGATCCTCCGTGAAAACAAGATCGACGCCGTGATGCACTTTGCGGCACTCATCAGCGTCGGCGAGTCCGTACAGGAACCGATCCTCTATTATCGTAACAATACCGCCGGTGCCCTTTCGCTGCTCGAAGCGATGCAACGAGTCGGCATCAAACGCTTCGTGTTCAGTTCGACCGCCGCCGTCTACGGCGAGCCGGAAGAAACGCCGATTTACGAAACAACGAAGGCGGCACCGATCAATCCTTACGGCCGTTCCAAATGGTTCGTCGAACAGATTTTACGGGACATCGCCGCCGCCGATCCACAGTTCGGATTCGTTGCCTTCCGCTATTTCAACGTTGCCGGAGCCATTGCCGACGCAAGCACTGGCGAAGACCACAAGCCGGAAACGCACCTGATTCCACTGGTTCTCTTCGCCGCAATGGGAAAACGGGACAAAATCACCGTTTTCGGTACGGATTATCCGACGCCGGACGGAACCTGCATCCGCGATTACGTTCACGTTGAAGACCTCGCCACGGCTCACGTTCTCGGCATTGAAGCCTTGCAGGACGGCGACGCAAGGTTTTACAATCTCGGCATTGGACGCGGATATTCCGTTCGAGAGATTCTCGACGCCGCTCACCGGGCAACCGGCAAGGAAATTCCGACGGCCTATGGCGTCCGCCGTGAAGGTGATCCGGCGAAACTCTTTGCCAACTCCGAAAAGGTCCAAAACGAACTCGGTTGGAAACCGCAGTGGACCGACGTCGAAGCCGTGATTGCCTCCGCCTGGCGTTGGCACACCTCGCATCCGGACGGATATTGAAGCAATTTACATTCTCGCCACGGCATCCTCCGACACGTATCGGACAATCCGTTTCTCTTCGAGAACGCCAAGTACCGCACGAACTTGGTGCAGTGCGAGCCCCGCAATCGAATCAATCGGCGTCGGAGTTGTTCCGATTTGACGCAGGACCGTTTGCTCAATATCGTTCAACGACAGTTCGTTCGGATGCCGAATCGGATCCGGTTGACACGGAATGGCAACCCGGCGATTCATTGGACCGAGGACGTTCAAAATGTCGTCCGCCGAACTGACGAGATAGGCTCCGTCGCGGATCAATTGATTTGTTCCCTTCGACGCTTCCGACTCAATGGAACCGGGCACAGCGAAGAGGTCTCGCCCTTGTTCCCCGGCCATCCGAGCGGAGATCATCGCCCCGCTCTTGAACGGTGCCTCGACGACCAGCACGGCGAGCGACATACCGCTGACAATGCGATTGCGTTGCGGGAACGTCCATTTGGCCGACTCGTGCAACGGCGGAAGTTCCGACAGAACGGCGCCGCCGGACTCAACGATCCGTCGAGCAAGACCGGCGTTTTCTTGCGGGTAGAGCCGAAGATGTCCGCTACCAAGCACTGCCAGCGTTCGGCCTCCAGCGTCCAGTGCGGCGCGGTGGGCAACGGCATCGATACCGAGAGCCAAACCGCTGATAATCACAAATCCGGCATGGGTGAGAGCCGTTGTCAGTCGCTCCGTTTGACGCCTGCCGTAGGGAGTTGCCCGGCGGGTTCCGACGACCGCCAGGGAAAAGTCATCCCGTTGTTCGAGGGGCCCCTGGACATACAAAATCGGCGGCGGATCGTAGATCGTCTTGAGACGCTCCGGATAGTTTTCGTGCCGGATCGATACAATGTCAATGTTCTCACGTCGGCAGAGTTCCCACACGGCAAGGGGATCAATGTTGTTCCGAGCGGCAACGAGCCGTTCCGCCGTGCCGGATTTGTGGAATTCAAAACGACGCAGTTCGCCGGGCGTCGCGTTCAGGACTTCCGTAACGCTACCGAAGTGGTCCAACAGCAGTCGGTATGTTCGCGGACCGATGCCTTCGACCAACGAAAGGAGAATGTCGTCGCGGAGTTCTTGGGACGGAGCGGACATGGCGAGTACGTTTTACTCCGCCGAGGCTTGTTTGAAAAGAGCCGGGGGTAGCGGCGTCACCGGATCGGTGTCCCAGCGTGGGGAAACGGATCGGCGGCGACCCGCTGTTGGAAATCTTTGCCGTAAATGTCCTTCTTTTTCGAAGAGGAAGACTGGCAGCCCCCCTGCGTCAGGGGAACGAGGAGGATTCCCGCAATGAGAACGATCAGTATTCGCTTTGTCATGGAATCACCAACGGTCGTCGCGGGGTATCGCCATGAATTCGGCCATGGTTCGCGGTCCCGTCTTTTCGACCGGCTTTTGCGTTTTCTTGGCGTTGCTTTGAAAAACCGAGAGCGGATTCTTGCTTCCGCCCGATGTATTGCAACCGACCGACGCCACGGCAAACGCCGCCGACAGAAACACGGCGGCGAACCGAAGAACCGTATTTTTCCTAAAAGAACTCATATCGGGAGTAATCGGTAAAATTGCCCGACCAGTTGAGGAGAATAGCGAAATTTCCCGGTTTCGTCCAGAGCAATCGCGGCGGGATCACTCCAAGGTTTTCAGACGCTCCTGAGCCTGCGGAATCAGCGGACTGCCGGGATAATCTCTGATGAGTGAGTTCAGGTACGCTCTGGCGGCGTCCTTTTTATCCGCTTTGGTTTGTGCTTCCGCCGCGACGAGCAACAGTTCGTCGATGTACGGCGAATCCGGATTCAGCGTCATTTGCCGTTCCGCCAGCGCGGCGGCTTGCGGATATTTCTCCCGATCAACCCAATATTTGGCAAAGAGTAGCGTCAAATAGCCATCGAACGTTGCGGCAGGATATTCCCGTTGCCAAGTTCGTAGTTCGGCGATGACTCGATCCGGATTCTTTTCCTGCAAGAATTTTTCGGCGCTTCGGCTTGCAGAGCCTTGCAAGGCGATTTTTTCGGCAAAGTGCATTCCGGAGGTCGTCGTCCGTGCAGCTTCGTCAAGTGCTTTACGGGCCTCCTCGCCGTTGCCGCTCTCTGCAAGGAACTCGGCGTTCACCCGATGGAAGGTGCTGATTGCCGCTCCGGTTCCCATTCGGGGGACTCTCCTTGCGGCGGCATCGAGGAGCGCCTTTGCGATCTCCTTGTCCAGTCGGTCGAGTGCAACATCCGCCGCCAGCGCACCACACTCGGCGGCGAGATCGTCAACAGCCAACTTTTGGGACGCCGCAATGTAGATTTTCTCAGCGAGTGGCCAGTCAAGTAGATAATCCCGTGCAATACCGCCGGCGGTCAATGCCAATTGATGGATGGCCTGATCGCCCTTGAAATTCGGATTCTCCGCAATCGCCGTCCGAACGGCCTCCGCAATGAGCCGACGATATTTCGTAACGGTATCCGTAGTATCGGCCGCACGGCTCCGGGGCGTTGTTCTTGTCCTTTCAGCCGTCTCCGAATCCTCGTCTTCCGACTGATTTTGTATCAGGTCGATCTTTGTTTGGTAGGCTTCGACGAGTTGTAACAGGGCCTCCGGATCGAGTTTCGCCGCGTCGTATTTTTCCAAAACGGGCAGATACGCATCGAGTGTCGGTTGCCTTTGCCTTTCTTGCTCGGTGTTCAGTGCGTGCGGCTGGTCGACTTCGATGCGATTTGTTACGGAAAATCGATGGTCGCCGCTCTCCGAAACGAGTTCGACGTTATAGATTCCCGGTCTCAGATAAATGTGGCCCGGACTCGCTTCAGCGGAAGTTTGACCGTCGCCGAAGTTCCAAGTCAGTTTGCCGCGAGCCGCAATGCCCGTTGCCGTCTTGTTCGTCAATTGGACGGCAACCAGCGGCGTCTCGTTGTCCGGTAACGGAACACTGTGCAGAATCCGGTATTCAAAATCCGGCGCTCCCGGCGTGTCGGCGAGCGACAAACCGCCGGACGGAACCTTGGCAACCTTGTCGCTGTCGAAGACTTCCGGCGGGATCAGCACGGGCCGCTGCATCTTTTCTCCGGCGTTGAATTCCCAGATTGCCATCATACTGGCCTGATTGTCGCCGGTTGCGTGGTAATACTCGAAGGCGTGTTTGCCCTGCGGCAGATTGATCCGCCGGACAAGTTCCGGCCTCGCTTGCCCGACCCGCCCTCGCCGTCCTGCGTGTTCGGCAACCACTCGACCGTTTATCAAGAGAAAACTCGCCTGATGCGAAGACGTCAGAATATCGTAATTTCCCGGCTGCGTAATAGAGAGACTGCCGACATAGCGACTCAAAAACGGTTCGCGGCGAAACGTCATCGGATTGAATCCATGCATCACGTTCCGTACGTAATCGGCGCCGATCGGTCTTGCCCGGTCGAACGCCGCTTTGAGTTGTTCCGCCGTGTCCATGCTGAACGCCCGTTCGACCGCCCGGGTTTCGAGCAGGAGTCCCGCGTCGGTCGTCCACGGCAAAAGTTGGATGTCTTTGTTCGGCTCTTTGCCGGTCGGAATTCCGTAATACACGGTGTAGGAAGAGACCCTTTCGTCGAGTTGAATCGCAATGCGGCAAAAATCGCCGGGACCAAGTTGAAGAATTTTGAACGGAACAGTTCTCTTCGCTCTCGTCGTTACCAAGACGGTTTTTCCGGCGTTTTCCTCACGGGGATCGACTCCACGCGACGTCAGATTGATGAGTCCCTGATGCAGAAACTGCGTAACAAGAACCACCGGTCTGGCGCCGGCCGGAACGTCAACGTCTCGCATTGCCCGATAGGAGCCGCCGCCGACTTCGTAAGACTCCGCCGCTGTGAGCAGTGAACATGAAAACAAAAGCACGACGCAAAGAAGGATACGGTTCATCATCAAGCCAAGTGAAAAGGGACTGAATCAAGTTCCCAGTATAGTCGTCGTTCCGAAAAAAGAAAGAGTTACGCAATCAATTGACAATAGAGTTTCCGAATTGTAAGATCAGGCCGTCGGGGCACTGGAGCGACGCTGTGTTTTTTTCAATACCATCCCATTCTTCCTCCTTTGGGTGAACCTATGAAATTCGGTATCAATCTCCTGCTGTGGACGGATACGCTGTCCGAAGACAAGTTTCCGCTTCTCGATCTTGTCAAGAAGATCGGTTACGACGCGGTCGAACTGCCGATGTTCGACAAGGACGTCGCCAACGCCGCCCAATGGGGCAAAAAACTCGACGAGATGGGTTTTCTCCGCTCGGCAACCTGCGCCTTTGGACCGAGCGAAAGCATGATTTCGTCCGATCCTAAAATTCGCCGTGCCGGGATCGACGCCAATAAAAAGATTCTCGACTGCGCCGCCGCCGCCGGATGTTCGATTTTGGTCGGATGCAACTATTCCGCTCTCGGTGAATTCACCGGACAAGGGCCGACCGACGACGAATGGAATTGGGCTGTCGAAGGCGAACGCGAAGTCGCCGAACACGCCCGGACCGTCGACGTTGACATCGGCGTCGAAGTACTGAATCGCTTCGAGGAGTATTTTCTCAATGCAACCGCCGACGGCGTCCGCTTCGTCAAAGAAATCAACGTTCCCGGTTGCGGCTTGATGTTCGACACCTTTCACGCCCATATCGAGGAAAAAAACGTTGCGGAAGCGATCCGGTCCGCAAAGGACGTGTTGCGGCACGTTCACATCTCGGAGAACGACCGCAGTACGCCGGGCAAAGGAAACGTTCGCTGGGATGCGGTGTTCGACACGCTGCACGAAATCGGCTACGACGGCCTGATGGTCGTCGAGGCTTTTGGCCTTGCGTTACCGAAACTCGTTGCCGCAACGAAAATCTGGCGCAGAATGTACAACAGTGAAGAGCAGTTGGCGACCGACGCTCTCGCCTTTATGAAGGAAAACGTCGCCAAGCGTTGGCGCTGACGAGAAGGCGGGAGTTTCCCGGAGATAAGCCGATTTGTCGAGAATTCCCATGAAAAACGCCTTGTGCTTTTGCGTGCTACTGTCCGCCGCAACGCTTTTCGCTACGGAACCCGCCAAGCCAACGACCGATTGGAAGGCGGAATGGATGACCGCCGACCGACTGCCCGACCCGGCGCCCGCCAATCTTTGGCTTGTCTTCCGCAAAAATTTCGAGTTGACGAAAGTTCCCGACAACGCGATCTGCCGGATTGCCTGCGATTCGAAATACCAGCTCTATGTTAACAGCAAGCGGGTTGTTTTCAACGGACAACTCCATCGGGAACCAACGCTGAAGGGGACGTATCACGATGTCGTCGATCTCACAGGCTCACTGAAGCCGGGCCGGAATGTCGTTGCCGTACTTGTATGGTTTTTCGGCAAGGACGGATTTTCGCACAAAAACAGCGGCGTGCCCGGTTTGCTGTTCGAGGTGTGGGCCGACGGCGCTGAACTGTTGAGCGACGCAACGTGGAAGGCAATGCCGTACTGCCGATTCGATGCGACAGATCCGACGTGGAAGAATCATCCATTTTCCGCTTACGAACCGATCACGGCGAATCCGCAACCGAGCGACCGCCTGGCGGAGTCGAATATCCGTTACGACGCCCGGTACGAATTCAAAGGCGATTGGACCTCTCTCGATTTCGACGACTCCGATTGGCCCGTCGCCAAAGCACTCGGCAAACCTCCGGTTGTTCCATGGAAGGCACTGTACGAACGTCCAGTGCCGCTCGGAAGGGAACTCGCCGTCACGGATTACGCCAACAAGTCGGAAATTCCCTCCGTGTCGGACGGCAAACCGGTCGTCTGCAAACTGCCTCGCAACATGGAAATCACGCCGCTGTTGAACGTCGACGCTCCGGAAGGTTACACGGTCGACATTCGCACCGATCAGTACGAAAGCAACGGACAATACGGCGTCAGGTCCGAATACGTTACGAAATCCGGCGTCCAGGAATACGAGTCTGCCGGTCGAATGAACGGCAACGCCGTCATCTACACGATGCCCGCCGGAGTGAAAATTTTATCGTTGCAGTATCGGGAAGCGACCAGAGACGGCCCCCGCTGACGCCCCCCCCCAATCACATGTTTCGGACAACGCGCTTTTGAGCGAACTTCTGGATGTCGACTAGCATTTCGGATTCGGTTCGGGCTTTCGGTTCCAGCGTCCACGGCAGGCGAACCGTAAACTCACTACCGATGCCGAGCTGGCTCTCAATCGTAATTTCGCCTTCGAGCATTTTGCAAATTTCCTTGACGATCGACAGGCCGAGACCGCTGCCGGAATGTTCGCGCTTCATCGTGTCGCCTTCCTTACCCTGGCGAAATTTCTCAAAGATGATCTGTTGGTCCTCTTCGGAAACTCCGACGCCGGTGTCGACGACTTTCAGTTCGAGCATGTCGCGGTTCCTCGGCGGCTTGACAGCCGCTCCACCGACCGGAGCGGGAACCGGCGGTGCCGGCACCGGAACCGCCGGAAGCCGATGAACGAAAAGTTTGATGCGGCCTCCCTCCGGTGTAAACTTGATCGCGTTTGATAGAAGGTTGTTGACAATCTGCTGGATCCGCGATTCGTCCTGTTTCATCGGCGGAAGATCGGCTTCCACAACCGTTTGTAGATCAATGTTTTTACGATCGACCAGTGGTTTCGCCATATCGCACTGAGCGGCAATCGTCGCGGCGATATTGAACTGCGTCGGTTGAACGCCCATTCGGCCCGCTTCCATCTTGGCCATGTCGAGGATGTCGTTAATCATCGAGAGCAACGACTGGCCTGAGTTGTTGATATTCTCAACGTACCGCTTCTGTTTGTCGTTGAGTGCCGAAATGGAACCAAGCACGTCGCTGAATCCGAGGATGCTGTTGAGCGGAGTCCGCAATTCGTGCGACATTGTTGCCATGAAATCGCTTTTGGTCCGGTTTGTCTCGTAAAGTTGAATCGTCAGATGAGCCAGTTCGTCGACCTTGCTTTCCAAGTCGTTGTTCGCTTTGCGCAGTTGGTCCTGTGTGTTGATGAGATGCCGCAACATCCGGTTGAACGCTTCACCGAGGACCTCGAATTCGTCGCCGGTGTGGATTTCCGCCCGCTTGGAAAGCTCACCGCGACTGATTGATTCCGCAACGTCCCGAAGATTATGGAGCGGACGAATCACGATCCAGCGGACGACGATCAATACCGTAACAATTGCGAGGAACACGGAAACAATCGCGATACCGAGCATATACGCCCAGTAGGTTGCGAGAAGCCGCTTCGTCGAGCTTTGCGGAATGACAACATGCTGGACCCCGCGCAATTCGCCGTGCTGCTCCCGGTGACACGAGGCACACAGCGATGTGCGGTCCATTCGAACCTCTTCGAAGTATTCGTAGGTTCCCGTCCCCGAATCGTAATACTCTTCGCAACGTTCCGATCCCTTGACCGGGCGATAGTCGTTCAAATGAAAAGGCTTGAACTTCTCCAATGTCGTGGCGTAACGCTTCAGGGCCTCTTCATCCTTTGCTGCCTGAGCCGCATCGTAGTGGATGGCTGTGGTATCCGAGGGACGCGACGAGTAAGGAATATACTCCCAATGCGAATCGCGATTGCGGATACGTTCCGACACCGATTCCATCAATTTGCGGAATTCTCTTTTGATTTGGTCCGTCGACAAGGAAAGCGTGGGAATCAATTCACCGCCTGTATCCGGTTTCAAGCCGGACGTGGATCGATTGGCGAACTCCTCCCAGTGCTTTTCCTGTAGATATTGTGTGGCCAAGAGGTTCGCCGTTTCCGCGTTCTGCTCCATGATCTGCCGCGTCGCCACCCAGCGATGGAGCATGAAGCTCATCAGGAAAACGAGAAAGAGCGCGATCCCGAAAAAAAGCACACACTTCATTTCGAGGCTTGACTCAATCAGGGCACGGTTCAGCGAACGGGACATTGGAGGGGGAGAGCAGAGAACGCGAGGAACAGGGTCGGGAAGACGATATAGTCCAGTCTACGCCCTCTCACCCCCAATTGCAATCCGTCGCACGCACGACGAAAGAAACCGCCCCACTGGATGAACTTTTGACGTTGCAGTTCTACCGAGTAAATTCATAGAAAGTTTGATTTTTTTCTGCTTGTTGGTATATTAAGGGGCGTCGCCCCCCCAGACCGCAATCCGTGGGGACTTGACCGGTAAATATGATATAAGTTCCTTGTTGTCCACTGCCCACTATTGTATGCCGACGTTACTGATCACCGACGACGATGCGGGATTCCGCGAGACACTCCGAGACGTCTTTGAGCCGGAAGGGTTCCATACCTTTTTGGCCGAGGACGGTTTGGAGGCGTTTGAGATCGTTTGTACCGAGCCGGTGCATCTGGTATTGCTGGACATGCACATGCCGCGACTGGATGGCGTCGAAACGATCCGCCGGGTGCATGAAATCAAGCCGGAGTTACCGTGCATCCTGCTGTCGGCGGCGCTCGATGACAGGATTATCAAGGCTGCCGAAGAAGTTTTTGCTTTTTCCGTTCTCGGTAAACCTTGCTCTCGTCGACAGCTCACCGCGCTGGTCCATAGAGCGTTAGGGATGGAGGACTGTGAAGAAGGGCATTTCCGGGTATACCACGAAACCCTTGTGTTCCAAACAAAATAATATCAGTAGTGCCAGTTGCACCGGCTCCAATGCCAATTAATACCGCCATTGATGCCGCCGGACCGTCGACGACCGGTTCGGCACGGAATCGGATTCTCGAAGAAGTCGCCAAGACTCGTTTCCGTCTCGGGCAGTTTGAGAACGCGTTGCGTGGAATCGAGAACGCGCCGAATGAAAAAGCGGTTCTCCGCCAACTGGCCATTGAGTCCGTCGGCCAAAACAGCGCCGATCAGGCGGTGACGATTCTCCGTCGCCTGACCGACCTTGACCCCGAATCGGCCCCACTCGCCGGACGCTTGGCCTCGTCGTTGCTCGACAACGGAAATTCCGACGGAGCGCTGAAAATCGTCCAAAGCGTCGACATGTCGTTCGAAAGCGATAGATCCCGCCACGATTTTATCGCAAAACTGCTCGAACAAGATCGGTTCGACGACGCACGGAAACTGATGGAGTCGCTCAAAGACGCCGAACTCCGTGATTGGACGCTCCTCGCCTTCGTCAAACGATATGCGACTCTCGGTCGTCACACCGAAACCGAAAAAGTCGTCGATCGATTTTCGTCCCAGGAAAAGCAAGCCTGGGCCTTTTTCGAAGCCGGTCAATGTTCGCCGAAGCCCGACGAATGGCTCCGCCGTGCCGGAACGATCATCGAAGCGAGGGATGCTGACGAGACGACCGCCGAAGCGGTTGCCATTCAACGTCGGATCGTCGGCAAGGCCCTATGGAACGCTGGCGAACCGGAAGCGGCTCGACAGCTCCTCGAATCTTCCGAAGCGGCCCTTGCAATCATTAAAGAGCCGTTTCGGCGGTTCCGCGCTCATTGTTTCCTCGCCAGGGTCCTTCAAAACATCGACGAACTTGATTCCGTGCGGAATTATGTCGACGTTTCGTCGCTGAAAGCCGCATCGTTTTCGCCGATACAGCGCAGCGAGCTTCTGCAATGGTTCGCCGAGGCTTCCGGCATCGCCGTCGATTGGGCACACGCCGTTCGGGCAGCCGCAAAGGAGACCGATGAAACTCTCCGTTCGCGCCGGATCGTCGACATCTTGCGGCGGTTTTCATACGCCGCCGAAAAAACGTCACCGACCGGAGACCCCGACCTTGACGCCGTCCTCTTGCCGGGTGAAGAGTTCGAGGAGCACTATTACAGCCCGTTCACCGTCAACGATTGCGACTGCTGATCTACGGGACCGTCCATCAGCATCCATGAAGCCGTTCCTCGGCGGCACTGAGTCGGGAGTAAATCGGAACGAGCGACCAAAGGTCGTCCGATTCTCCGGCAATCAAACGCGCGGCGGCCAAACGACCGGCAACCGACGCTCTGGGGAACCAAAACGATTCATCCGCAAGGATCGTTCCTTCCGAAGACTGTATGCGAAATCGTTCCAGAGCCGGTCCTGTAAAGACAAGTTGAGGATACCGATTCTCTTCGGTCCACCAGTCGGCGGCGGCAATCAGGCGGCGTTCCGAAACCGGCAACGGACCATGCGGCGACAACTCGAAGGTTTGCGCAACGACGGCGCCTCGCTGAGCGTCGACGCCGACGGATAAAAAACGAATGGTATTTCCGGCATCTCGAAAACCGGCGGCAACGGTCCGCATTGTATCCACGGCGACGACCTTGGCTCCGGCGGCGTACGCAAACGTTTTTGCCGTTGCAACGCCGACGCGAAGTCCCGTAAACGAACCGGGACCGACGACGACCGCAACCGCCTCGACTTCGGCGGGGTTCCGGCGTTCTTCCCGCAACAGACGGTCAAGTGCCGGCGCCAAGGTCTTGGCACTACGGCCGGTCGTCGGCAGGAAGGTCTCACGTAAAACCCGCTCGCCGTCAAGAAGAGCGACGCTACCGTGCTTGTCCGTTGTTTCAATGGACAGAATTTTCATGAGTCAGCGCGTCGTCGATCGCGTGCTAAAAGCGTATCACGGCATCAATGGCCAAACTGAACATTTCGCGGTTGCCGTCGAAAATTCCCTGCGTCGTGCCGTCGAGCTTGTTATAAACTCGCGTATTCGCCCAGTCGTATCGGAGCTCCGGACGGATCGTAACAAACCGCGTTGGTTTCCAGTTGACACCGAACGTTACCTCGAAGAGGTCTTTGCCGGAAACGGAGTAAACGAAGGAATCCAGCGCTCGGTTCACCACGCGGGAGTATCCATCGTCGCGGAACCACTCGCCGCGAAGGCCGACCGCCCATCGATCGTTCAGTTCCCATTGTAGGTATTGGGCGACCGAGAACCAACGGGCCGGTCCACGATCGACGAGATTGATCCGCTTGGCACCGTCTTCGTAACCGAGCGTATGCTCCAACGAATACCGCAACCGTTTGGTAAGCAGTTGGTTGAGCGTCAGCGTGTATCCGGTCCGAATGTCGCCTCGTCGCTCCGATTCCTTGCCACTATGGACGATGAAGGACAGTGCGGTTTCCTTGTCAAGCGATTCCCATTGGACGCCGCCGAGCCAATTGACGCGGTCCATTGGATTATCAAACACGTCCCAGCCCTGCGTGATACCGAAGATCGTCGAAAGCCGTTTGGTCCATTGCGTCGTCGCCGTGACACCGGTCAACGTCGTCGGCGAACCGTACATGAAGCTGTACGAATGAGAGTAAAAGAAATTCTGCGGTGACATGGCCGACTCCAAACTCATGCCAGGGTAAAAATGCCCTGCTTTGACCGTTGTTCCGAAGCGAAGCGGAACGAAGACTTCGGCGTAGAATTGCGGCAGGGACAATCCGTACAGCGCCGCCGTTTCGCCGCGCCTTGGTCCCTTGTTCGAGTTCCAATGGAGCTGCGCCTCGTAGGGGGTCAGCGTGCTTGCACTTGGATCGCTATATCGGGAATCCCGCGTCTCCAGAAGGAGTGAGCTCGTTGCAAAATAATCCGCTCCGTAAAGAATGTCGATTCGACCGCCGAAGTCGAAAGTGCTCCGCCGCTTGTCGATGTTGCGTCCGAAGGAAATGTAAAGTTGATTCATCACAACCTCGCCGTTACGGTCGTTGTAACGCGACAGCAGGTTTTCCCTGTTTTCCGGCCAATCGAAATTCAACGTGGTCCCGAAGGTCGTCCAACCGTCGATGAACCATTGGCTGAACGTTTTGTTCGAACAAGTCGTCAGTCCGCAAGCGTTGCAATATCCCTTACCCCGCTTGACGATGCCGAGATGTCGAAAGACCTCCCGGCCGCAACCGGTTCCACAGGACACTCCGTCACAGGAGCGCGTGTTGTTGATGAAATGCCCGGTCGGGAGTACGGGATCGGCCTGTAGCGGGATCGGTTCAAACGGCGGCGAAAAATCATCTTGATCGGCGGCAACCGTTTGCTGTGCTGGAACGTCCGGCGTCTGATAGCGGGGCCGGAGATCCGACGAAGGCCCCGGGGCCCCGGAGAATTGATCGTCCGTTGTTTCGGTGTTCCATGCGGTGCCGACCAATGACGACGACGGCTGTAGCAAGGGAGTACCCTCAATCTCCTCTTCAAGGGTTCGTTCCGTGAACGGGAACGGAACATATTCCGGTTGCACGGCACGTTGGGAAGTTCTTTCCGCGCCCGGTATCGAGGTCGATCCACAAAGGCCAATCAAGCCCAGGAAGAGTAGACTGTTTAAGATTCGGTAGCGCATAGCGGTGTGAATCGCCTCCCTCGGCGATTTTTGCGAACATTACACTATTCCAAGGAAACAACGCAAGAGAACTTTGCGCAATTTTCCACAAAATCGGAACTGTCGATAAATTCGACGCCTTATTGCCTCCTTATCGGAAAAGAGAAATCAGAATAAAACGAAAAATCGCCATATCCGTCAAAACTTGCCAAAGGCGTCCGTTATATTCTGCCCAGTCTTCCTAAAATGTGCCGGTGTGGCTTGAAAAGCTACCGTCGACAGTCCGGTATACAGTACTACCACAGTTCTACTTCACACTGCCATAAAACGGTCGTTTTGTCAGATGGGGAG
>Ga0099364_10008975_pt1 | contig 13959 bp, 11 predicted proteins | sample TergutTh196P3_FD_73070 | JGI IMG/M metagenome (GOLD analysis project Ga0099364, IMG submission 73070) | Microcerotermes parvus P3 segment gut microbial communities from Pointe-Noire, Republic of the Congo - Th196 P3 | ecosystem: Host-associated > Arthropoda: Insects > Digestive system > Gut ...
GACAGATCACTGGAAGCTTCATTTCAATCAGATTTTGAAAGATCAAATCAGATTCAACAAATGCTGTCTGCCGGAGCTGTCTCTTCTTCCAGCAGCTGGGAATTTCCCATAATGCTGGATATAGGGCATGATGCCGGTACATTTGTAATGGAGAGAGCGCTAAGGCCTAACGGGGAAGATTACTTTTTACTTGTTCCCAATATGGATGGAAGGTTAACTATAGAAACTACAGGTTCCCTTGATACCTATATGGAATTTTTTAATGCCGATAACTGGGACTACATCACGGAAAACGATGATGGGGGAACCGGTTATAACGCACGAATTACCCACACTGTACAGGAAGGCCGTCGTTACATGGCTATTATTACAGGATGGGATTCCAGCACCGCCGGTACTTACGGTATTAGAGCATATATTCAGAGTGCAGATAATAGTTGGAACAATCCAATTATATACGATTTAGGAAGAAGTGATGGAGATACTATTTTCCGCATGCTTGGCGAAGGAGACAGAGATCATTTTCTTTTGGTTCCTGGTTTTAGCGGATGGCTTATAATGGAAACTACCGGAAGTACAGATACCTATATGGAGTTTTATGATGCAGAAAGCGGTCAAATGCTGGATTCCAATGATGACAGCGGGGCAGGTCTTAATGCAAGAATTTCGTATAACGTTCAATCAGGACAGCGCTATATTGCACTAGTCCGCGGTTATGGTTCCTGGAGCACCGGCGATTATGGTTTTCGTGCCTACTGGGATTAACTATCCTGTGCGCGGATTATGTTACGTTGAATTTTTCCTGAAATTGTTTTTGGCAGCTCATCAGTAAATTCCAGTATTCTTGGATATTTATATGGTGCAGTCACACGTTTTACATGGTTCTGTAGTTCTTTTTTTAGTTCATCCGATGCAGTATAGCCTTTTGCAAGAACCACTGTTGCTTTTACAACTTGTCCCCTAACGGGATCGGGAGCTGCCGTTACGGCACATTCCAGTACAGAGGGATGCTCCATAAGAGCGCTTTCTACTTCGAAGGGACCTATCCTATAACCTGAGCACTTTATAACATCATCGTTGCGCCCTACAAACCAATAATAACCGTCATTATCATGCCATGCCATGTCACCTGTATGGTAAACGCCGTCGTACCATGCATTGTTTGTAACTTCCTCATCTTTCCAGTATGCCATAAAGAGACCGGGTACTTTATGCAGCTCAGCCTTGCTGTACATATGATTCCCGGCACTTGTTATGCTTATGTTCCCTACAATTCCGTCATCACACGAAACTTCATTTTCGTCAAGTAAATTAATACCAAAAAGAGGAGCCGGCTTTCCCATGGAGCCCGGTTTGATGGGAAGCCATTTAAATGTTGCAGCCATTACAGAAGTTTCGGACTGCCCGAAACCTTCGCGTATTTCCAGGCCTGTTTTTTCCTTTATTTTGTTAAAGACTTCCGGGCTTAAAGGCTCTCCTGCAACGGAGCAGTTTTTTATGAAACTAAAATCATAAGGAGAGAGGTCTTCTTTAATTAAAAAGCGAAAGGCAGTGGCAGGAGCACAGAAACTTGCAGGTTTTAGTCTTTGGACAGCTCTTAAAAGTCCGTGAGGTGTAAATTTTTCTGTGTCGTATACGCCCACTGTTGCGCCGCAGATCCACTGTCCGTAAATTTTCCCCCATGCAAATTTAGCCCAGCCTGAATCTGTCTGTGTTAGGTGAACTTTATCATCTTCCACACACTGCCAGTATTTTGCTGTAACTATGTGGCCGAGGGGCAGGCTGTGGTTGTGCAGCACCATCTTTGGCATGCCTGTAGTGCCGGAAGAAAAATATACCAGCATGGGCTCGTTTATTTTGGTGTCGTCTTCGCCCTTTGGGCGGGTAAAATTATTGTCTGCTTTTTCCATTGCACTGCGCATATCTATTATGCCTTTTGATCTGTACTGTTCTTTAAGAGCATCACCTACAGCAGCAATATGAAGTAGTGTTGGACATTCCCCGGAGGCATCTATTATATTTTCAAGGAGATCATCGTCATCTACAGTAATAAGCATTTTTACATTTGCAATATTGCAGCGGTATACGATGTCTTTTAAAGTGAGCTGGTAGGTGCCGGGTATACAAACCGCGCCTATTTTTTCAAGGGCACACATTAAAAACCAAACTTCGGGGCGTTGTTTTAGGGTAAGCATTACTACATCCCCTTTTTTTATCCCCAAAGATAAAAGGGCATTGGCAGCTTTGTCTGAAAAGCGTTTTACATCGGCAAAAGACCAGGATTTTAGCTCTTCTTCGTCGTTAGTCCAAAGCAGTGCTTTTTTATCCGGCTTTATTCTTGCCCATTCATCAACTACATCGTAGGCAAAATTAAAATTTTCAGGGACCGTGCAGGTATAATTATTGTAAAAGTCTTCGTAGCTTTCGAATTCTATTCTTGGGCAGTAGCGCGAAAGTATTTCGTTCATTAAATTACCGTTCCTGTATGATTGTGATAAATTGTGCCGGGCCTTCAACTGCAGACTGGGCATGAGGGAGCCCTGCATTAAAATAAATGGAATCGCCCGCTTCCAGAATATGCTCCCTGTCTCCTATTTTTATTTTAACCTTGCCTTCCACTATATAATTAAATTCCTGTCCGTAATGACTTACAGGATCTGCCGCTTTTTTTGATGGGTCTAGATAGACCAAAAGTGGCTCAAGAGTACGCCCCTTAAAGTTATACGCTAAACTAGAAAATTCATAGCCGGGATAACGTTCTATTTTTACACCCTTGCCCTTGCGGCAGACACTGGCACTGTCCATGCGGGGATCTTCACCTGTTAAAAGGACAGTTGCGTCTACTCCGAGCAGAGCAGATATTTTATAGATAACACTGATAGGAATATCCAGCTCTCCGCCTTCGTATTTTAGATATGTGTCCATGGATACATCAATTTCTTTTGCAATATCCATTGCACTTATTTCCAGTACTTCCCGTAGCTCTTTAATTCTGCCGGGGATTTCTATATCCTGCATTTTTCCCTCCTAAGCCCTGGTTTAAATTCCCAAAAAATCCCAGAGGTCTTTTCCTGTACTGCGATCTTTTTTATCACGTATATCAACAGGAAGAAAAACATCCTCGTTTCCGCTAACATCACAACGTCCTGCAGGAATTTTTATGGGTCCAAGTTCCCTGTTAAGGACTGCACTTACAAATTCGCCAATATTTGTAATTTTCTTGTTAAGATAAACCCCCATTACTTTGCCGTCTACTACATCATCTGCATTGTGAATATCTGTTCCTGCAATTACAGGTAATTTTATTTTATTGGCATAAATCCAGGCAAGAGCGTCATTGGACTGCTCATTCCCTCCATTGGCAGCTTCTACAGCATCGACACAGCCTGTTGAAAGGTATATGCGGTGTATATATTGGCGTTGTCTGAATGGGTGAGCCTGAATGACGCAGCCGCCGGCTTCTCTTACAATATCGTACTGTTCCTTGCGGGTCCAGATTCGAACTTCAGGATGCTTAATAAGCCAGTCTTTATCCAGACCGTAAACCAGATAGTCATCTCCATCGAAGGTTTCTTCCCAGCCGAAAAAAACATCAAAACCTAGTTTAAGCCCTTCTTCTTTGGCATCTTCGTAACCTTTACAGAACTGCTCCACCCATTTTTTCCATGGTAGATTACGGTTTATTGAACAGTTTCCTCTGAAAAAATGATCTGTTACCATTAAACCGGAGAAACCCAAATCCTGATACCTTTTTACATAATCGCTGCCTTTTGAAGCACCGCATGCAGAGGCTTGACTTGTGTGAAGATGGGTTTCGTAAAGATAAGCCATAATAAACACTATAGATAAAATTAATCAAAAAAGATAGATGAGGCTTTTTAACAATTAATAATAATTTATTCTGTAATCACTTATAGCCATAAAACCCAGTTTGCGGTAAACAGCTCTGGCCGGTGCATTGCGCTTCTTTACAAATAGCGTAATTCCCTTGCCCTGAGAAAGCAGGTCTTCTAGAAACAAAGCAGTCATTCTGGCGGCAATGCCCCTGCCCCTATACTCGGGAAGTATATAAACACCCCCTATCTGGAAACGGGTGAAAGATTGTGATGAAGTATTTATTTTTCCTATTACTTTTCCTTTTAGCTCTGCAAGGAGAAACTGTTCTCTGTTCAAGAGTCGGTTAAAACTATAACGGCTGGATGCAGGATTAAAAATTCCATTTTTTGGAATTACTTCTTCTTTTTCATATGCAGCTTGAAGTTGTATTAAATCTTCCTTGTCACCAGGCATGGGAAGCCGGAAAATAAGTCCCGGAATGTCTGGTCTTAAAAAATTATGGCTTGGTTTTACATTAAGACACATAAGATCGTAATCTATTCTTTCAAGTGCATAATATCCCTGTTTTTCCATTAGACTTTCAAGAAGTTCAACGTCTTCTTTTATTCCCTGTATGGCATGTATATAAACTTTGCCCAAGAACCTGTTTAAAAATTTTGGACCGGGGAGATTTGTTTTTTTATTAAAAATTGGAAACAATGAATGCCTGTGATGAAGCAGCAAAGCCGAAATGTCATTTTTGCCATTTTTCATATACCAGACATGACCGCTTCCCCCGTCTTTTATCCGTGAGAATCTGGAGCATGCGCTGACACAGTACATTTCTCTTTTTCTTAGAAATGATTCAGTGTTATTTAATTCTCCCTTTGACATTTTCTTCCAGCGTTTTGCTGTTTTCTGAATTTTTTCCATGTATTAATTCCAGGGGGAAGCAGGCTGATTGCCATTTAGAATAAAGGGTAATCTTCCTTCCGCCGGGATTCTTCCAAGTATTGCAGAAAAGCCTGCTCTTATGGATTCGGGAGCAAAGCTATACACAGCAACAGCACCATCTGCCCAGGATAGTTCATCAAGTAAGAAGCCCGGATTTAATGTAGATAGGATAATTAATCTCGCATTTATACTCTCTAACTGTTCTATTGCTCTGGCGCCAAGCCTGCCGGAAATAAAGAGGATAACTGTATCTATATTTTGTGCCTGGTTTGCAAGTTCTCCAAGAGTTTGGGCTGACGGATACCAGTATGTTCTTGCATTGGGAAATGCTATTCTGCCACTGTTGAAAAACTCGTTATTGTTGCCTGCTAAAAGTACTCTGCCGGCATCCTGGGGAGATAATGGCAAGATATTGTCATTTATTAATATGGTGGTGCTCCTTGCAGCTAGGCTCATAAAGAAGGACCTTCCCTCAGGATGCGGAAGTCCGCTTTCCAGCAGTGTAAGATCCGGTATTAGTGGAACCGCATTCTCTATTCCAAAATATTCCAGTTTAACCGCTATTATTCTTTGGCAAGCGTCTCTTACCCTAAGGTTAAATTCAGGTTCCTCTCTCATTGATGTCAATAGATAAGTCCAAATGGCATCGTTTAAACCCGGTGTGGAGGAGAGCATAATAATATCATTGCCTGCCTCCAAAGCCCTTCTTGCCGCAAGAGGCAGACTGCGGGTGTAGTTTAAGGCGCCGCCCATCATTAGATCGTCAGTGACTACAATGCCATCAAAGCCAAGTTCTTCCCTTAAGAGTTCGGTTAAAAACCATGGTGATAATGATGCAGGAGTTGCTCCGCCAGGGGAGTTAGGGAAAGCCAGGTGACCGCTCATTATCGCCGGTATTCCTTCGTTTATTATGAATCTGTAGGGGAGGAGTTCCCTTTCCCATAAAGTTTCCATGGATATATTTATTCTCGGCAGTACACCATGAGAATCCAGTGCAGTATCTCCGTGACCGGGAAAATGTTTTGCAGTTGCTATGATTCCTGAATCCTTTAAACCTTGTGCAAAAGCTGCTCCCAGTACTCCTGCCATTAATGGGTCTGCTCCAAAAGAGCGGGGACCTATTAAGAGGGAATCTCTGTTATTAAAAACATCCACTGTGGGAGCGAAATTCATATTTATGCCCAGGAGGGAGAGTTCCCTTCCAATAAAATATCCTGATTGATATGCGTCTATAGGTCTGCCTGCAGCACCTATTGCCATGTTCCCCGGTGTTTCACTTGTGTTGCCTCTCACATGACGCACCATTCCTCCTTCCTGATCAGTAGCGATTAGAAGCGGAATGCCGAAACCTGCTTCCATTGCAGTGTTTTGAAATATTCCTATTGTTTCTGCCAATTTGTTGGTGTTATCTGTATTCCAACCGAATACCTTTACTCCGCCTATATTGCGTTCTATAATCCATCTAAGAATTAAAGGAGAAGGCTCTACACCTATCCAGCCCAGCATAAAGGTCTGTGCCAGAGCCTGTTCATCACTCATTGCTGATGTTATGCGATAAGCCAGTTCTCTTCTGTCCTGTATGCTGTCCAAAGAGATCTCTTCCCATAAAAAATCTTCTTCGTCGTGGGAAATAGAAAAAAGAGGCAATGCAAGGATTAAAACAAAGAATATTTTTTTAAGCATTACTCAGTAGTGATCACCTTTAATATCGTCTATATACAATGAAGCATAACGTGCTGCAACAGCACCGTCCGCCGCAGCCGTAACTACCTGACGGAAGGCCGTGTTTCTGACGTCCCCTGCAGCATAAAAACCTGCTACGGATGTAGCCATAGTCCTGTCTGTAATAATATAGGAATTTTCATCCAGTTCTGCCTGAAAGTTTTCTCCTGCTGCCAAAGAAGACTGCGGTACGGTGCCCGTAAAAATAAAGACCCCATCTGTACTTTCTTCTGTAACATTTTGTTCATTGGATTCCAGAACTACGCTGCTTACTTTTCCGTCTGCTCCCTTTATCTCTTTTAGGATGGTGTTAAACCTTACTTCTATGTTAGGGTTTTTTAACACCCTGTCTGCCAATGCCTTTTGTGCCCTGAACCTGTCTCTTCTGTGAATAACAATTACCTCTTTAGCCAGACGTGATAAAAACATTGCTTCGTCGCAGGCAGCATCGCCTCCGCCTACAACGAATACTTTTTTTCCCTTAAAGAAAGGGCCGTCGCAGGTAGCACAGTAAGAAACACCCCTGCCGTAAAATTCTTTTTCGCCGGGTACATCAAGAGTTCTGTACTTTGCACCTGTTGCAAGAATAATGGTATATGTACTTTTTACTTCATTATTATTTAGATATACCTTGAATGTGTTTTCTTCTTTTACTATTTTATCAACACCTTCAATTAAAAATTTTGCACCAAAATTTTCCGCCTGCTTATGCATATCGTCAATAAAATCGAAGCCGTTTTTGGCAGGCATTACTCCCGGGTAATTTTCCAGTGAGTCTATTGTAAGCGCCTGACCGCCCGGAGCAAGATGCTCTAATACAAGCACGGAGAGCATAGACCTTGCAGCATACTGTGCCGCAGAAAGTCCTGCAGGACCTGCCCCTATAATAATTAAATCAAAATCTGCCATGTAGACCTCTTCTATTTATACTGGCAGCTAAAGCTGCCTTACATAGTCACTTATTACGGTAATATATTTTTTATCTGTATAATCCCTGTCTTTACCATAAGCTTCCAGAAACATTATGTTGTCTCTTGTTAAATCGCTGCTTGCCTTGTGTGAGAGTGCTTTGTAGGTTATGCGCATTAACGTTTTATGCATGAAAGAAAGCTTAGAATAATTAATTCCCCCCTGTAAGTTAAAAATTTTTATTTGGGAACTTAATTCTTCCGGCATTTCCGAAAGAATTTTTTTGTTTATTGCTTCCATGCTTTCTATGTCTTCTACATCGGCAATACCGCAGGTAAAAATAATGAGCTTTTTATTTTTTAGTTTCTCTTTATTGGATATTAGTATTTTCTTTCCTGTAATGTTTCCGGCAAACAGGCCTGAACCCAGAATTATTATATCATAGCTATCAAGCATTCCGGGTTTTATTTTCTTTACAGGGTAAACATCGGCGTTTAATTCGGGAGAAAGCCAGTCTACATATTTTTTTGTAAAACCATATTTTGAATTGTACATTATAAGGACTTTGTTCATTTGTTTAGTTTACCAAAGGCTTATATGCCGGTCAACAGAGTTATTTTCTAGACGCGTTTTCTTTTCCACCTGATGTAGACCTGCCTGCCTGTACCGCCTTCCTGACGGCGTTCTTCGGTTTCAAACTGTACCAGTCCACGGAAGAGGTCTCCCAGTTTTCTAAAGCCGTAGTTTCTGGGATCGAATTCGCTTAATCTATTGTTGATTTTTGTGCCTACAGCTCCAAGATATGCCCATCCGGATTCATCGGCTTCGTCTTCTACTATATCCCTAAGAAGCTTGTGTAGTTTTTTATCGGCCTTAAATTCCTTGCGGGTTTTGGCTTTGGATTTACTGCCTTCGTCGTAGGCATCTTCATGTGCTTCTACCAGAATTTCAGTAAAAATAAATTTGTCGCAAACCTTAACAAAGGCTTTTGGAGTTTTTTCTTCTCCAAAGCCATAAACCATGCAGCCGCTTTCCCTTAAACGCGCAGCCAGGCGGGTAAAATCTGAATCGCTTGAAACAATGCAAAAGCCGTCTAGTTTCTCGCTGTACAGTAAGTCCATTGCATCTATGATCATTGCACTGTCGGTTGCGTTTTTTCCTGATGTATATGCAAACTGTTGAATTGGCTGTATTGCATTTGCCAAAAGCCTTTCTTTCCATGATCTTAAATGGTTGCTCGTCCAGTCTCCGTAGATGCGTTTAACGCTTGCAATACCGTACTTCGCAACTTCATCAAGAAGCCCTTCTATTATTGCAGGCTGCGTATTGTCCGCATCTATTAATACCGCCAGTTTTGGCTGGTTGCCTTCTGTTTGAACTGTAAATGGTGGTAATGGCATATATTAACTCCGTATAAATATTGATTGTTTAATGCGTTTTATAAGACTAATTTTGTTAAGGGGAACACGAAAAATATTTTCTTCTGCTTTTATTACAAGGATACTTTCATTTCCTTTTTTTTCAAGAGCCTCTGCAATACCTGTGCATGAATTTGTGTCTCCTCCGCTGCCTGGCCAGGATATTTCCAGAATAGATTTACTATCCACTGCCTGTTTTGCAATTGATGTTTTCCCGGCAAAATCCAGCCCTCTTGCTTCCAGTTTTTCGTATCGTACTGAACTTTTGTCCAGCTGAGTTTCGTTTAGCACCAGCCGCCTTTCTATCCTGGAAGAGAGCTCGTCTTTTTCTGTTTTGCTAAGTTCCATTGTGTTAAGCAGCTTGTGGTATTTTTCTTTTAATAATTTACCTTCGTTGGATGAATCTACTTCGTTTTTATTTTTGTTGTTTGCAAGAAGGCTTTTTGATTCTGTCCTTCCCTGAGGGGATTCCAGGGGAGTAAAATCGTAGCTTGTCCGCCATGAGCTTTTTGTCTTTTCTTCACCCTTATACCTTGGCTGAGCTATTATGTCTACCCCTGTTTTGCGTATTGCCCCCAGCGCCTCTGTTTCGTTAGCCGACAAAAGATATACCCCGGGAGCAAGGCATTTTTGTATTAAGGAAGCCAAAGGCTCCGCTTCCGCAAGATACTGACGTTCGCCGGATAGTATAAGTATTAAACCGCTGCTAAGGCTTACTTCCGCATAACGCTTTTCCCATTCTTTTAATGTCCAGCCAAGGTTACTGTCTATTCTGTTTAAAGATAGTTTTTCAAGCAGTGCCTGCATTTCTTCACTGCTTATTCCCTGGTCAAAAGCCCTTACAGCAGACTCCCGTGTAAGCAAAAAAGAGACAGCAGGCAGAGAAAGGGGAGTGTCGTTAACATTGCAGAACTCTGCCAATTTTAAGGCGTCGGCAAAGGAAATTTCCGGATATAGAATTAAAGAGAATGCTGTGTCCATTACTATAAGCGGTTCTGCATGCTGTGTTTCTGTTTTATTTTCCGCTTCCTTCTGTTGTAAAAAACCTGTTTTGGAGAAGGCTTCCAGGAGAAAATCATAGTTTATTAGAGCTTTATCTTCAAAAAGATGGGAAGCCCATGGGAGCTTGTTTTCTTCCATCTCCGCCAGTTTTGCAATACGTCTAATTGTAGTTTCCGGATATAATATACCGGGATCCAGATAATTTTTTAGTTTTTTTAAGAAAGCTGCTATCTGCTTACACCGCTTTCTGCTTGTGCGTATGTAATTTTCTTCGTTTGCCTTATTGTCTTCTTCCAGGCAGAGGTACAGGGCTGTTGTCCAGTAAAGTAAGGCATCGTTAAATGCAAGTTTACCAAAACTTTCTGTGCTGTCCTTATTAAAAAGGACTTTGTTGTTTTCCAGTGTTAGAAGGTCTAGCTTTAATAAAATTTTTAAGGAAAGTTCCGCATCCAGACCCGGAAAAAGTTTTGATGCATCGTCCTGGATTTTTTTTCTAAATCCTCCCCTTTGTTCTCCTGTTTTATATATATCTTCCTGATAAAGAAAAAAAGACAATAAAGAAGCAAGCTGTCTTTCTTCTTTTATTTGCAGGGGAGGGGTACTTTCTTTTTTTACATTTTGACGGCTTGGAAAGAGAATGGACACATTTTCTATGCAGGGGCTTAATACAGGCTCCAGTACGGGATTTAAGGCAAGTCTTGTTATTTTATTGTCTCTAAAGCGGTAGACAATTAATCTTTCTTCCAGATTTATTATTAAACCCTGAAGATCGTGTCCGGAAAATTCTCCCTTAAAAAATGATTCCATTTCTTCCACTGCGGGATTGTTTAATAGTGCCATGGCGGCAATTAGTTTATGATCTGTTTTGTCTATGTAGCTTTTTATTTTATCCTGGGTAGTATCACGAGATAGCATGGAGCAAAGATCGTTTAAAAGCCCCTGTTTGTTAAATGGTGTTTTTATGTTGCCAAAGAAACTTCTTAAAAGTTCAAAGAAATTATTGTCCGGAAGATTCATAAGTGCGTTCTTCCAGTTATCTGTACTTTGGAAAATATAATTGTTCATTTTTGTGCAGCCCAGTATTGCAGGGAGTATTTGTATCCCTGCTCTGTTAAGAATTGCTGACGGTTAGCCGCAAAATCTTCTTCTACCGTGTACCTTGAGACAAGGGTAAAGAAAAGTGAGTTTCTGTTTTTTGGACGAATAATACGGCCAAGACGCTGTGCTTCTTCCTGCCTGGAGCCAAAAGAACCTGACACCTGTATTGCCATTGAGGCATCGGGTAAATCTATTGCAAAGTTAGCGACTTTGCTTACAACAATTACAGGTGTAAGTCCCTTTTTAAAATCGTTGTAAATTCTTTCTCTTTCTTTGTTAGGTGTTTTTCCTGTAATTAGCGGAACAGATAGAAGCTTTGCAATTAGCTCAAGCTGGCTTATATACTGACCTATAACAAGTATCCTGTCTTCCCTGTGATTGTCTACAAGCTGAATGACAGCATCATTCTTCTTGGGGTTTTCACTTGCTATGCGATATTTTTGTCTGGGAGATGCAACAGCGTAAGGGATTTTTAGATCTTCCGGAAGATCAATGCGTATTTCCGTGCAGAAAGCTCCCGCAATCCAGCCCTTGCCTTCCAGATCTTTCCAGGGGACATCGTAACGCTTTGGCCCAACGAGGCTGAATACGGCATCCTCGGCTCTGTCTTCCCTGACTAAGGTGGCCGTTAGTCCAAGCCGTCTTACAGTCTGTAGTTCGGCGGTAACCCTGAAGACAGGAGCGGGGAGGAGGTGAACTTCGTCGTAAATAATAAGACCCCATGGTCTTTCCCTGAAAAGCTTAAAGTGCGGGAAGTCTTCTGTTTTGTTTGGTCGCCATGTTAAGACTTGATATGTAGCAACTGTCACCTGGGCTACGGATTTTGAGTCTCCTGTATACTCTGCAATTTCTTCTTTGTTTAGAGAAGTTTTATCGAGAAGCTCATCCATCCACTGATGCACTGCGGCTACATTTGTGGTAAGAATTAATACATTTGTTTTTAGTATGGACATAATCAGCATGCCAACTATTGTTTTTCCCGAGCCGCAGGGTAGGACTACAACCCCATAACCTGTTCCCGGACCTCCTTCTCCCAGTACAGATCTTGCAGCTTCTGTCTGATAATCCCTTATAATAAATTTTTGCCCGGAAAGACAGTTTTCTTTAAGTCCTATTTCCAGGTGCTCACCTTTTACAAGAGGTGCTTCATCTTTTACAGGCCAGCCCATTTTAATAAGTTCCTGTTTTACACTGCCTCTGTCTATTAACCTTAGCTTAAAACCTTTTTCTGTTTTTATAAGGTATTTGTCCAGTACTTTTGCCGCATTTATTTCTGCTATAATAGTCCTGTCATCGGTTTTTAGGAGAAGTTCATCCGGCAGCATATCTTCACTTGAGTTTTCTGATATTATTCGTATTTTCCCATATCTGGACATGGTATCGGAAAAACCTTCTGTAATACCTGTTGGTATAGGGTAACGGGTATATTCGTTTAATATACTAACTACATCCTCCGGAGTAAAACCTGCGCTTGCCGCGTTCCAGAGAGAAAGCGGCGTTATATTGTAGGTGTGTATATGCTCCGGTGATTTTTCCAGTTCTGCAAAAGGCAGAATTGCCGCTCTAGCATCTTCTGCCTTTTCTGCATGAACATCCAGAAGAAGGGTACGATTGCTTTGTATAATCAGCGGGTTTTTGCTGTCAATTGCCATAACCCTTTAATTATAATGAAAATATAGAAAATTACAAACCAGCCATGAATGCTTAGGCCGTATACCCTTCCAGGTTTTTCCAGTTAGATGAATGTCTAAGCTGCCCAAGAATACGATTTTCTATCTGCCTTATCCTTTCCCTTGTTAAATTATACCTTTCTCCAATTTCTTTTAAGGTCATGTTTTTATTGCTTCCTATTCCATAACGACAGCGTATAATTTCCGCATCCCTTTCGCTAAGCTTGGTAAGGGCCTTGTTAAGATCCTCTTTCATAATGCTGTTTATGGCAATTTCATCAGGTAAAAGAGACTTTATATCTTCAAGACTGTCTTTCATTGGTGTAAAGTCCAAACTTGCAGAACTTAGATCGTCCAATGAAATATGTTTTTGGCTCATCATTATTAAGGAAGCTGCCTTTTCTGTACATAAATTCAAAGCCTCTGCAATTTCTTCAATCTCTCTGTTGCTTAGTTCTATAGTTTCCCTTTGAAGTAATTGTTTTTCCTTTTCTGCACGAATCAACGCCTTGCTCTTATTGGATGGCAGTCTTATTAATCTGCTTTTATCATGAATTGCATTCACTAAAGCTTGTTTTATCCACCAAACGGCGTAGGTTATAAAACGATAACCTCTTTCAACATCGTAATGGCTAATTGCATTTATTAATCCAATATTGCCCTCGCTGACCAGATCTTCCAGGCTAAGACCTTTCCCCTGGAATTTTTTTGCTATCATAACTACAAAACGAAGATTTGAATTAATTAACTTGTCTCTTGCTGTTTTATCTCCCTGTTTTGCCAGTTTTGCAATTTTTTCTTCCTCCTCCTTTTTTAGAAGGGGAATCCGGTTAATTTCTTTTAGATATGTGCCAAAAGCGTTTTCGCTAATTTTGTTTAATGTGTTGGCTGCATCTGTTCCTTTAATACTTTTTCTTCTTCTTTTTGTTTTCATTTTTTACTCCTTTTTTTACTCAGCTATAAAGGAGCAATAGTTATGCCAAAATCATAAAAAATTCGAAGAAAATTATCTTTTTTATTTCCTTGTATTATAAGGAATTAGCTTATCCAATGATTTTTTCTTTTTGGTCTTTTTTTTGATTAATTTGTTTCTGTTTACTCTAGGTCAAAATTCCCTGTTATGCTCTATTCTGTAATTTTACTGGGTCAAAAGACCCCATATTATGATGATTTTTCTTTATTGTGTGATTTTAACTTGACCAAGCTGCTAATAATTTTGTATATTAAAGCATAAATCTATCACATATTTTTCAACGGAGGAAAAAATGAAAGTTAAGCCTTTGGCAGACCGGGTAATCGTAAAACTCGAAAAAAGCGAAACCAAGTCGGCGGGGGGAATTATCATTCCTGACACTGCCCAGGAAAAGACC
>Ga0099364_10008976_pt1 | contig 13959 bp, 12 predicted proteins | sample TergutTh196P3_FD_73070 | JGI IMG/M metagenome (GOLD analysis project Ga0099364, IMG submission 73070) | Microcerotermes parvus P3 segment gut microbial communities from Pointe-Noire, Republic of the Congo - Th196 P3 | ecosystem: Host-associated > Arthropoda: Insects > Digestive system > Gut ...
CGGTATCGCTCCGTACTTTATCCCTTTTGACGCTGCAATCAGTATTCTTGTGGCGAGCGGCACAGTCTGGCCGCTCTGGATTATAATCTCGGTCATTTGCGGCACCACATAAGCCACGAGAAAAGTGACCACGCCGGCGCCGACTATCAGCATCAGGCTTGGATAGGTCAACGCCGCCTGAACTCTGCGGCGGACGGATATTTCGCTTTGCAGCAGCTCGGAAGCCTTGTCCAAAACCTCCGGCAATGCCGATGAACGCTCCCCCGCCTCCACCATTCCCACCAAGGAATCGCGAAAACATTCGGATGTCCGCATCGATTGAGCAAGTGATCTGCCGCTCTCCACGGATTCCCGGAGGGAAGCGTAAAGCGATTTCAGCCCCTTGTCCTTCGTCTGTTTTCCGAGGAGGCCGAGAACCTCCGTCAGGGAGAGACCGCTTTGGAGAAAAGCGCCGCGCATCGCGCAGAAAAGATGTTGGTTTTCGAGGCTGAGTCTGCGCGTTCGCCCTGTCCCGGCGCTGCCCGCGCGCTCCATCTCCACGGAGATAGGGACATAACCCTCTAGAGCAAGCGATTTCAGTAATTCATCCTCGCCTGAGGCGTCTTTTCTCAGGGATTTTTTGTTGCCGTTCGCGTCGTAAGCGGTTATTTTGAAAAGAGGCATCTATTCCTCCCCCACTACCCTCATCATTTCCTCGGGCGTGGTGTCGCCGCTTGCCACGCGCTCCGCGCCCAGTTCGACAAGCGTCCTCATTCCGCTGCTACGCGCTATGTCGCGCAGTTTACTCATGGACGCGCCTGACGCAATGGCGTCCGACGCCGACGCCGTCACCTCGAATTGTTCAAACAGGCCGATCCTGCCCTTGAATCCGGTAAACGAGCAAGCCTCGCAGCCCTCTCCGCGCCATGCCTCTTTCAGGCCGTACTTTTCCCGCAACGGCTTCGGAGGGTCGATCGGTTTCCTGCAATTCGGGCAGATGCGCCTCACGAGGCGCTGCGCGACGACTCCCAAAAGAGCGCCCGAAATAAGGTATTTCTCGATACCCATGTCGGTGAGGCGTGAGATGGCGCTCACGGAATCGTTTGTGTGCAGGGTCGAGAAAACGAGGTGGCCGGTGAGCGACGACTGAATCCCGATGTGAGCCGTATCGAAATCCCTCATCTCGCCTATCATGATGATATCCGGATCCTGCCTGAGTATGGAGCGGAGCGCGCTTGAAAAAGTCACCCCCGCCTTCTCGTTGACCTGAACCTGGCCTATGCCTGGAACATCGTATTCGATGGGATCCTCGACCGTGATGATATTCACCTCGGGGCGGGTGAGAGCTTGGAGTATGGCGTAAAGCGTCGTGCTCTTGCCCGATCCGGTCGGGCCGGTAAGCAATATCATGCCGTGCGGCGCCCGTATGAGCCCGCCCAATCTTTCATGTTCCTCCGCGCGCATACCAAGGTCCTCCAGAGTGAGAAGGCCGCGGGTCTTGTCGAGTATCCTCATCACTATTCGCTCGCCATGGCGAGTCGGCAGCGAACTGACCCTTATGTCCACAGCCCGGTCGCCGAGGGATATTCCTATCCTGCCGTCCTGCGGTATGAAGCGCTCCGCTATGTCCATGTTGGCCATGACTTTGACTCGGCTCGTCACCGGAGACTGATGGCCCTTTGTAAGTTCGTAACGGTCGCTCAGTACTCCGTCGATCCGGTAGCGGACGAGCAGTTTATCCTCGAACGGCTCAAGATGAATATCCGTCGCGCGTTCCTTCACTGCCTCCAGCAGCACGCCGTTGACCAGCTTTATTACCGGCGCGTCCACTGTGTCGCTCAAAACCTCCTGCCGCGCCAGCGCCGAGAGGTCGTCGATGGATTCTATCGCGTTCAGGGTATCCTCCGCAACGCCGCTCTTTAAGTCATACAGCGCACGGATCAGGTAAGCGATTTGGTTTTGGGGGAAAATTTCCAGAACGGCGGACTTGCCGGCGCCCATCGCGAGAATCTGAGCGTCGGCGTATGCCGCGTACGACTCGGCCGCAATCACGAGAGCGTCGTCGGAAGAAGCTATCGGCACAACATTTTTTTCACGCAGAATGTCGATACTGACGCCCTTCGGTATCAACCCGATGACAACTTCCGGCGCGGGAAGCTTTGTGATCCTTTCGGTTTCGCTCATTGAATGCTCTATTCCCCGGATCCGTCCTGAGGTAATATGCCCAACTCCATTCTGAGGCGCATCATGTCGTACGACATGCCCTCAAGAGGCGTCGATTCGACGGAAGAATCGTCCTCCCTCTCGATGCGCATCAGTTCCGGCGTAACGCCCTCTTGTGCCGTCGATTCGACAAATGCTTCGTAGTGCCTGACTATCGTTTCGCGTTCGCCCGGGCTCAGGCTGTCGACACCCGTTGTGACCTCGATCGTCGCGATGGATGCCTGTTGGGGGGATTCGATTATTGTGGGCGTCAGGAACACCATAAGCTCAATCTTCTCGCGCTGGCGTTCGCTCGACGTGAAGAGGTTGCCGATAATCGGAATGTATGATATGCCGGGCACCCTGTTTCTGAACGTCTGTTCCACTTCGCGTATCAGCCCGCCGAGGATTATCGTTTCATTGTTCGCGACCAGAACGTTGGTCTTTACCAACCGTTTCGATGTGGTCGGCGTCGCCGATCCCATGGTGCCCACCACTTCCTCCACCGTCTGCTCTATGTCGAGGGCGACCAGGTTGCCGCTCCTCACTTGCGGCGTGACTCTAAGGAGGAGACCGATGTCCTTGTAATCGAAACTGCTCTGAGTGGCCGCCGGGTTTGCGATGTCAGACAGCTGTCCCCTCATCTGCGGTATTACATGGCCGACTTGCAGCGCTCCCGGCATGTTGTCCGTGCACATAAGGCGCGGCATGGAAAGAATGTTGATCGCCTGATAGTGATTCAGCATTCTGATATAGGCGTAAATCAATCCCATCCCCGCGGTGTTAGTCGTCCTGATGGCGTTTCCGAAACGGTCGTATTCCACCGTCTCCCGGCGCGTCATCTCGGCGAACCACTGCATGAACTGCATGGGAACTCCTGTCATGCCCATCGATATGTTGCCCCCGAGGAGCAGGTTATCCGCGATCTCGCCCCCCCACGCGGACCAGTCGATTCCGGCGCTGTTGAGCTTCGTCAGGTTTACCTCCGCTATCAGGCCCCTCAGCAGAACCTGTTTGGGCTGAATGTCAAGTTCCTCGATTATCCCCCTTATAGCCACGTACTGTTCCTGCGTCGCCGTAAAGATGAGACTGTTCGTCGGCACATCCGGAACGACACTCGCCGGCATAGGCACTTCCTGCCCCTCGCCTGCCAAACCAGCCCTGAGAGTCGCAGCTACCGACAATATCTGACTCAACTGCGCCGCCACCGACGTTGCGTCCGCATTTTGCAATCTGTAAATATGGAAGTTGGACGAGATGGCAGGTACGTCGAGTTCCGCCATGAGCCTTTCAGCCTCCGCGATGGAAATTTGCGTGCCGACCAGCATAATCTTCCCGCTCCTGTCGTCGCCGATGGCAACAAGTGACGCCAGGGAGGATGTTCCCTCACTGGCGAGCGCGTTAAGGTGGTTTTCGATAAGTTTCGGAGACGCATGGGACAGCGTGACTGCTTTAATCGCTCTCACGCTGTCCGGCACGTCAAGCGCGTTTATTATTCTCATAGCGTTATTAACGGCTACAGCCCGGCCCGTGAGCATCACTCCGCTCTCTCCCGATATGGGCGATATGTTTATGCCGGGCGCTCCGATGATTATAGGCTCTATCACATAACCGGCCTTGACATATCTGAGCTGCACGATCTGGACGACAGACTGTTCGCCCGGCGTCACCTGCGACTGCCCTGTGAATATCTCGTAGTTGGAGGATGGGCCAAAATTGGACGGAACAACTCTCGTGTAGCTGCCCATGTTTTGCAGCGAGAGTCCGTTCATCTCAAGCGCTGAAATCATAACAAGCCGCGCCTCCGAAAGGGAGACCGGCCGTGGAGAAACAATTGAAACGCTTCCTCTTGTACCGGGAGTGACGACAATGTTCTCGCCCAGCAGTTCGGACATGAAGCGTATGAACAGAATCAGGTCGAGTTCTTTGAAATTGAACTGCGCCCTCCCGGAACTCCTCATTGTCCGGGCGGCTTGAATCAGATCGCGCTCCTCCTGCTCGCTGTCACTTGGCGGAGTCTCGTTGTCGGCGGAAAATGCCGACCCCGCTCCCATTCCGACAATGATAAAAAAAATTATAAAGACGGCAATAATTCTTCGCATAAATAAATTACCTCCCAGCAACTGGAGAGCATGCTCATAAATGAATTTAATTATAAATCATAATACGTCGTCTGATACAATTTCGTTCAACGGCTTTGGCAAAAATAACGTTATGGTTTTTCCGTTCCGGGTCACCTCAATCTCGCGCCAACGGTTTTCTATGCCTCTTGCATCGGCCAAAGCATCCTCCTGTGTGTTCAGGAACGACAAAGATTCGATATCGATCCCCTCCATGTCGAACATCGGCGACGATTTTTCGTGAACTGCCCAACTTATATCCCCGATCGTGCCGAATTGATCCAGAGGGTTTTCCGCTGTCATAATTTGGAGTATTGCCCCTTCACGCAACAGCGTTTCCATCTCGCGAACCTCGCGCAACCCTCTGTTCGAGAGCGCGGCCAGCTTGAGTGAGGCGGTAACGACAAGGCCCATAATCAACACGGCCATAAGGACCTCCACCATCGTGAAGCCGCGCGATTTATTGAACCGCATAACCCAGTGTTACCGGTGATCCGCCACGATTTACTTCAAAATCGAATCTGCTGCCGGAGAGCATGGAGCTTATTACGTTAGCCACGTTGCCTACGTCGCTGATGGCAATGCCGTTGATACTTGTTATGACGTCCCTCGGCTTCATACCCAACTTGTTAAAGAGGCTGTCCGACCTCATACCCATTATCATCATCCCGTTATCGGACGGCACAAGCCTCATCTTTCCAACTTCGGCCAGGGGGTTCATCATCAGTTCATTGAGCATCTCACGCGTTATTGTCCCGTCCTCTCCGTTCACCGTCGCCTGGACAATACCGCTTAAATCAACGGCAGGCTGCGCAGGCTCAGGCATTTCGGGCATTTCAGGCACCCTCCCCGGCACGTTCACGGCTTGCGCTTGAGCGGCTCGGCTGCCTCCATCTTTGGCCATGTATAGCATGTAAACCGGGTATCTCTCAGATTCACGTGAGAATATTGCATGATCGTGCTCTATCTGCTCCAGAGTATAGCCATCCAAAACAGCGCCCTGCAATACCAGTGACGTCGCGTCCCCGGTATCCACCCAAGCTCCGATCGAGGGCAGAGTTCCCACCAGACTGAAATTTTCGATATTGCCCGCAGGCTCCGGCTCAGGTTCCGGTTCCTCGGGTTCGGGTGGTCTTGAATCCGGTACTCCGAACACCGCGAACCCTATCCTGGATCTGGCTTCACCGGTCACCCCCGCGTAGAATATCGAGGGCTGTCTCTGTGACGCAGCGCCGGCGGACTCCGCCTGACGTTTCATTACACGGCCGGCGATAAAGGGATGAGACGCGCTCGCCATTAAAAATGACGCAAATACTGCGAGAACGACTATTAAAATATTCGCAATTACGCCATAATTATCTTCCTTGCGCTGCATTTGCCTTTATTCTCCATTCTCCCGGCGCCACACTCTCCACAAACCCACTCATCATAGGCATATTCAGTATCATGTTCAGCTCCGGCGGAACAGTCATGACAGCGTCACTCTCAACTATGCCCCTGCCTTCAAGTTCCAGTTTCATGCCGCCGTTCATTTTAAGATCTCCTTCAATAATAATATTTTTCATTATCACATTCGAGGCGTTTGCCTCGACCAGCATTTCTCCATGTATCATTGAAAAACTGTTATTTGGGATGTATCTCACGGAGGCATCGGTGAACCCCATGTGAAACGCCGCTTTTCGGGACATAACGCTGCGCAGTGGCTCAAGGCCGACTGTGGCTTCCTCGAACGTAACCTTTAACATCGGCCCTTCGGCGTCCATTACTGAGAAATGATAACGCGGGGGGAATAATCCCTCGCGGCTGATCGCCTCACATGTAAGGTAATACCCGTGAGTGGCGGCAGCAGCCCTTACCTCCTCGAAAACCAGCACTCCCAACTCGTCCCACGGGGCAAATACCCAAAGCCCGGCAATAAAAACCACGATAAACAGAATTGTCCGGCCAATGTATTTCAGAGGCTTCACCTTACAGTCTCCATTGTCAGGGTTGCACTGAGCAGTTTTCCTTCCTCACGAGGCAACGCCCTTATTTCGGCGGTTTTAACCGAAAGACCGTTATTTTCGATGGAACCCAGCAGCTCACCAAGCTCATCACCGTACATGCGTTCTAATTGGACAACTATACCGGACGGATTGGACTGCAGTTGCTGCATCCTGTCCCTTAGTCCTAGCGCATCAATAATGTTGGACAGAACACTTAACGGTTCCTCTGGAATACCGGCTACGACATTCCCGGTACGGGGCAGCGCTTTGAGCTGCATAGCATAGTCGAGTACCCTGCCGGACGAGGATAAATCAGCGCTCACAAGATTAAAAGAAGTGTCGGAAGACAACATTAGGGCAATCAGCAGTACCCACACAATCAACGCCGCCCCGCATAAAAAAGCCGGTTTCCTGAAATCACCGTCTCTCAATATTTCGCTAAATCCGGCTATCATCAAAGCACCGCCCCGTGTGAGATATTCATGTTAAAACGCATATTTCCGCCCGGAATGGTCTGAATGTTGTCGGTCCTGGCGGAATATCCCAGTTCTTCCATCATTCCGCGAAAGCGCTGTATTACTTCATTGCCTGACGCTGTCCCTATTATGTCAGCTCCTCCCGACCCGAACCGAAGAGTCTCGATCAGTATGTCGGTATTGTTCGATATCCTATTGTACACCGAGTATATGTCCTTCAACGTTCCGTTAAGCGTCGCGGGGGCCCCTCCTTGGTCGTGGGCGGACCTGAGTCTGGTCAGGGCCGAGGCTACAGGCTGCATTGAGCGATCTCCAAAAGCCGTCTCATAAACAGACATGGTTGAGGCTTTCGCCGTAAGAGCCGTTGATGATTGCCAGGCGTACAACCCGCCGGCGCACAGCAAACCCAGAACTCCCGAGATTAGGGCCGCTCGCGCGGTTCTCGATATCCTGTCAAACAGCCGCTCGCGTTCCTCCTGAATATTCGTTCCCCTCGTCGAGAGGTCCAGAGTCGCGTACATGGGACATTGCTTTATTGTGCGCGCGCCGTGCTCCTGAAGTTCATCGACGCCCACGTCACGCGCGTCCACCACAAAAATGTTCTCGCAGATTTCCCCGGTTTCTTTAATGAATTGGGCGGTTCGATCTGCCTCATCCTCCGTCGTGGCGCCAGGGACGGTACGGTAAAACACGGGAGTCCATTTTTTTATCCATACGCTCACCACACAGTCGCCATTCGTCCAGACTATAAGCCCATCCGGTCCTACTTCTCCGGCGAAAGCCATAGGCGCGGGCCATACGACACAATCCCTGGAGATACCGAACGCCTCCCGCTCAGCCTCCGCAGTCTCCGTTTCATTGGTCATAAACAGGCATCCTGCCGATGATTTTTTATCGTGTTTTGTAAAGAATGGAATGAAACCGACTTTTTGCGCGCTCTCACCCAAAAGAGGCCTGTATTGGATTTTCAGCGCGTCACGTACTTTTGAGGTGCCATGAAAGGGGTACGAGAACTCCCGAATCGCAAGATTTTTGAACGGATATAAGAGAATCACTCCGCCCGAAAGTTTCCCCGTGCCTGAACCTGATATTACAAATCTGTACGAGCCTGTTTTATCTTTCATTTTTATCCAATACGGAGTTCAATTACTCCCTCCAATTTACTATTTCGGCCTTTTCGCCGCCTTTCAAAATTATCGCCTCAAAAGAACGCACACTCGTTCCTCGCTCGACCATAAGCTCAAGCAAAAAGAAATTGCTCGTGTAGTTTATCACATTTTTAAGCCTGGTCGTGACTGAGCTCGAAAAACCGGCGATATTCGCGAGGTCGCGTTCACTCTGTATGGCGTTTTCCAACCGATAGGCCGCTATGGCGTCCGCTACGTCGGATCCTATTCCGGGGTCGAGTATCCTTATAACGGCGGTAGGAGCCATGTTAATATTTATCGTGTCTTTGCCGTACACGGTGAAGTAACTGTCTATCGCGAGGTCGGCGCTCACGCCGGCGTAGAGGTTGTCCCGGTTTATCTCCGGCAGGCGCATCAATTCGCTTATGTCGCTCAATGGTTTTTTGGGATAATAATCCTCCTCATGTCCGTCGGGCCTCGGCTCTGTGCTGGGACTGATGAAATCGAGCACGGGAGGAGGCGTTCTGAATCCCAGGTTACTCCACGCCGTATTCCAAGCGTAAAGGTATTCGTTTTTCATTGTAATGCCATCAGGAAGCAGAAGGCTGTTGATGGGAATCTTATCATCAAGCGGCGTCAGGGTAACGTAAACCGAGTAGTCGTCATAATTCAGTTTGATGGGCAAGCCAGAGTAGAGATCGTCGTGCCTCGAATCGCTGTCGGTTTTTTGGGCAACCCAAGCTCTTGCCTCACGGCTCGCAATGACTGCCACCGCCCGCGCGGCCCCGGCAAATTCCTCGCTCGCAACCCGCCTCATCTCCAGGCGCGCGAACATAGCGTAAGCAACCGCCGTGCTCAAAAACAACGTCGAGATCATCAGCACGGTGATAAAAATGAATCCCTCTTTAGAAGTTCGGCAGAATTTCCTCATAAACGACCCGGTCTTCTCCGTACATGAAAGTAACGCGGAGAGCGCGCGGCATGATGCCTGTATATTCGCGCGTCCACTCGCCGTCGCGCAGCACCGAAAAGGATACCCCTTCCACATCATGCAAGACGAGCGACGCGTTCAGGGGGTCCAATTCTCTCACCTCAATCTCACCGGGCGGGATGTCTCGGGGCAGCACCCATCTGTATAGCCCGGGTTCAAAATCGCCTCGTACCGACACGTCGCTCGGCCTTCCCCATATCACGCTGGAGAGCGGCAAAATCATATTCGTAATGGCAATTGTTCGCACGATAAGAAAATCGTTATCGCCCATCGAGATTTCATCGTAATTTTTTATCGCGACGGGATTTTTTTCATTAATGGAGACCGCGCCCCGAATATCAGCGAAAATTCTGTTGGCGGCAGTTCTCTCCCTGTTCGATTTTGAAAAATCATCGCGGGTGGATCTTATCATACGCGATGTGTATAGCAGAGGACCTATCCCTGCCGATATGATAATTGCCGCGATAGCGAGCACAATCATTATTTCCAGCAGGGTGAAACCCTTTTTTTTTCGCATAGTGTTAATTGATGGTTACGCTGCCTGGTGGCAGGTATGGCAATATCTGCATCACGAGCTCAATGCTGTTGAGCTCGCGCGCGCAGTTATACAGCTTGAAGAGCCGCTCGGAGTTCGGTCTACTCTTAAATGCCTCCAAAAGTTCACCAATACCTTGTATATAAATATCATTTTCGGAATTTTTTTCACCGATGGACATGTTGAGATTCGCCATCTGCTCCGCCGCATCTTCCCTCGACATTAGATAGTGCCCGGCACGGCCTATATTCTCGCGCTTCAATTCGGTGGAAATGGGATGAAGCGAACGATACAGGAGTTTGTCGCCTCTTATCCCCCCACCCAAAAAAATGAGTCCATACACTGCGATGGAAACTACGAGCAGGCCGAAGAAATTGTAGATAAATTCACTCTTCCACCTGGAGAAGGCTTTTATTTCGTCCATTATGAACCAATTTGTCTGAGCAAAAGCAAGCGACATCCACACGGCGTTCTCTATCCTGTGAAACGGCCTGCTGAACAGCGCGTTGAAGAAGAGTAAGAACAACATAGACGCGCCCCATACTGATTCCGACGGGATTTTCTTACCGGAGGCGAGTGTCTTTATAAAAGAAATCAGCCAGTATAATCCCATCAGACCCAGCAGGATCGCCCCGATTATCCCCGTCTCGCAAAGCCACTGCAAATATTCGCTGTGCGCCCAATAAGTGTACTGCCATCTGTAGCTGGGATTATCAATGAGCTCGGGATATTTTTCAAAGAGCGTGCCCTGTCCGTCCAAAAAATGCCATTTGTAATGCCCGAGACCGACTCCGGCGACCGGATGCTTGAGAAAAATTTCGTTACTTACGCTCCAAATAGCAATCCTGCCTCCGAATGTTCCTGGATTTTTGATCATATCGGCGAGTTTGCTGACCGTCGCCGCCCCTCTGTTTGGACCGCCAAACGGATTGATAACTAGGACCAACACAAAAAATACCAGTACGACCCCAATCAAAATGGCGAGATGTTTGACCGCGTACCGCGCTCTGTTTCTGACGAAGCAGAGGAGCATTATTGCAAATCCCACGAACAGCGCAAGTATAGCGCCCCTAGATGTGTTACTCCACAACCCCCAGGCATTAACACTCATGAAAAAAATATTTAGTATCATCATGCACGCCGAAATTTTGTCGGACCTCCATTTTTCGGAGTAGCGCACGTGCAGATACAGGCAGTTAAGTATCGCCATCGCCACCCACAGGCCGAGCATCTCCTGCTGGCCTGTATTGCCTATGTAGTTTCCCGGCACATCCATTATGAAGGGCAGTTTCACACTGATACCGCGTATCATAATCTCGGCGAATAGTATGTTCAAAGATGCGTTGACACTGCATCCCCAAAGAAGCAATCTGAAAAACGCCCCATCTAGTCTCTGGTTACAGCAGAGCATGTAGATTGCGAAAAGCGTAGCAAAGAAAAACCATTCCTTGACAAACGTGGAGGTGGAGGTTATACGGATAAAGAGCGGCTGCAAGGTTATAAACAAAATAAGGACTATCCACGAAATCCCGAACTGATCAATCTTGAAATTGACGCGGCGCGCCCCATAACGAAACAGATTTAAGCCGGCTATGATCGATATAACAGCAACCGGAACCATAGTAACGAACCACTTCATTATATGCAGCGTATCAAACCAGCTTCGCCCGGAGAACACCAAGTTTGGTACGGCGAGTGTGATGAACAATGCCGGGTAATAAATCCATCTTGGAACGAGAACGCTCTCTGTGAGCGCGTCGTTAACAGGAAGCTCCTGTATAGTCTTCGGCTTTTCGCTGTCTTTCGTGACTCGTATTCCCTTTTTGCGACTCTTCATGATTCCTGCTCCGAGGCTTCCTCACTGACGGAACTTTTCAGGAGATCGACCGTTATCTCAACTACCAGTGAACTCTGATTCATCTGTTTGACCTTCCATTGAGCCGAGAGTCCACGGTTTCTATGCCTGTTAACCAGCGTCGCCACATCTCCCAGAAGTTCTCCTCCAGGAGTTTCATTTACGCTGCGGCTTACCCTTGCGCGCGGTGAGACCGGTTTGTCGTTCCAATTCTCGGCAAGCGCTTCCAGCGCTCTCGCGCTAAGGTCCTCGTCGACCGCTTTTTGCGCGAGCATCCTCTGGTCGTCCGGTAAAAGAGACAAGAGTGATCTGGCTTGACGCTCCCTCAATTTACCGGAGATGACTAGCTCCTGTACCTCCGGGTCCAATCTGAGCAGCCTCAATTTATTTGCGATTGACGCCTGTGAGCGGCCCATCCTTCGCGACAGCTCACTCTGACTCCATCCGGTCTTGCCGAGAATATCCTGGAGGGATATGGCTTCTTCTATCGGTGATAGATTCTTTCTTTGGATATTTTCGACAAGAGCCATCAACTGCTGGTTCAAGGGCGCCGCCTCGATGAGTACAGCCGGAATCTGTGTAAGTCCCGCGCGAGCGGCCGCCCGGAGCCTTCGTTCCCCGGCTATCAGCTCGTAACCTCCCTCTACCCGCTTTACAAGGATCGGCTGCAACACCCCAAACTCCTTAATGGACTCCGACAGTTCCATTATCTCCTGTTCCCCAAGTTCCTTGCGGGGCTGAAATGGATTTGAACTCACCGACGCGACAGGTATGTCTATCAGCCTGTCATCGGGAGATAAATTTTCAGACTGCGCTTCGTCCGGCTCTGTTTTATTTTCGATGTTGATTTTAGCTTGCGCTTTCTCTTGTTTTATTTGAGGAGCGGGCTTTTCTTTCTCGATGTTTCGCGACGCGACTGCTTCACGAACGGGTTCGGGTGATCTCACCTCTTCACGTTCCGGGTTTTCTATCGCGTCTTCGATCTGGGCGTTTATTTCTTTTCGCCTGGCTTCAACATTTTTAATATTCTTGTCCTTGGAGTTGTCACCCGACGGGGTTTTCAGAAAATTAAGAATATCCCACATTTTGTCAGCCACGATAACGCCTCCCTGAAAAAACTTAACTTCAGTTTAAAATATAACATAAAAAACCGTTTATCACATGCCAAATCCGGCAAGATTCTCAAATCTCGAAAATTCCCGGTAAAAAATAAGATTCACCCGTCCGGTAGGACCGTTTCTGTGCTTCTGTACCGAGAGTTCAGCGGTATTATCTGTCGAATCGAGATCCTGATATGACTTCCTGTCCAGAAATGCGACGATGTCCGCGTCCTGTTCGATAGCCCCGCTGTCCCTCAAATTCGATAGCGAGGGACGCCCAGTACGTTTCCCGCCCTCGCGTTCGTCCGCCTTTCGATTGAGCTGGGAGAGCGCGATGACTGGAAATTCAAACTCGCGGGCAACTCCCTTGAGCATCCTGGATATATCCGCGACCTCCTGGTTGCGGTTGTCCGATCTCTTTGAGTCGGACGACATCAACTGGAGGTAATCTACCACGACGAGGCACTTTTGGTCTATGAATCTGCTTTTGAAGCGTCTGCATCTGGCTCTCAGCTCAAATGTTGAAAGGGTGGAACTGTCGTCGATAAATATCGGTGAATTACAGAGTAAAGACGCGGCGTCAGTTATGTCGGTCCATTGGGCGTTGTCTATCTTGCGGGATTTTTCGAGCTCTCTCACATTGACTCTCGACAATGAGCTAAGCATTCTGGATGCTACCTGGTCCGCCGACATTTCCAAGCTGAATATCAACGTGGGAACACCGTCGGAAACGGCGGCGTTAGCGGCAATATTAAGCGCTAATGCCGTTTTGCCGACTGAGGGACGCGCGGCAATAACCACTAAGCTGCCGGGCTGAAAACCTCCGGTAAGGTTGTCGAGATCAGTGAAGCCGGACATTACTGACGCCCCGGACACATCATTCTGCTTGCTTCTTTGTATTTGAGAAAATACGCTCTCGACCACCTCTTTTATGTCTTTGACCGGTGATCTCGCTCCTTGACGCATGATCTCGAAGATTTTCTTCTCGGCTGCGGCTACGGCGTCCGAAGCTTCTTCCTCCTCCGCATACCCCGAACGGATTATCTCAGCCCCTGCCCTGATCAACGCTCTGTGGATGGATTTTTCGCGAACTATGGCACAGTAATGCTCGATATTAGCCGCCGTTGTTACGGCGTCTATCAGCATTGTGGTGAAGGATGAGCCTCCTACCCTCTCCTTCAGTTTTTTATTTGACAACTCTTCCTCGAAAGTAACGGTGTCCACGGCTTTGTCGCGACGAGCCATGCTTTTTAAAAGCTCGAAAGTCATCGTGTGCCTGGGATCGTAAAAATCCTCCGGCTCCAGCATTTCAAGCGCGGTAATCAGCGCGGTCCTGTCGAGAATTGCCGAACCCAGCACGGCTCGTTCCGCTTCCAGATTGTTCGGTTGTATTCTATCCAAAAGTTCCGACTGCATGATCGCTATACCGCTTTGACCTCCAGGGTTAGTTCAGCCTCGACGCCGGTATGAAGGCGTATTTTGAAGGGATACATCCCAATCTGTTTCACCTGTTCTTCCAGCTTAATATTATGTTTTTCGGTTTCCACCCCGAGCTGAACCTTCAAAGCTTCCGCTATCTGGCTGGTAGT
>Ga0099364_10008977_pt1 | contig 13958 bp, 17 predicted proteins | sample TergutTh196P3_FD_73070 | JGI IMG/M metagenome (GOLD analysis project Ga0099364, IMG submission 73070) | Microcerotermes parvus P3 segment gut microbial communities from Pointe-Noire, Republic of the Congo - Th196 P3 | ecosystem: Host-associated > Arthropoda: Insects > Digestive system > Gut ...
AAGATAGACCACAGCATAAAACGCGGAAAAAAGGCTGACGCACAGGGCATGGGCAATAGGGGATTTAAGTATCCGCTTCATTTTCTGTCCTCCTCATTGAAAACAAACAATTCTTCGATGGAAACGCCGAAAAATTTTGCCAAATCATACGCAAGCCAAATGGAGGGGTCGAATTTTCCGGTCTCAATGGCGTTAATTGCCTGACGGGAAACGCTGACCTGTTCACCCAATTCCTTTTGGGTGAGTCCGCGTATATCCCGCAGTTTTCTGACTTTATTTCGCATACGCTCACCTCTGTGTGGATGTAAGGTTAACTTTACACCATATTAACAGAAGAAATGGGCCGTGTCAAGCGTACCTTACAAAAACCCTTTATGAAAATCCATTGACCGGGCAGGCTGTTTCGGATAAAATGATTGTGTTGGGTTATTACTCCGGCACATAAACGCTGGGATTTATTACGTAGTATTTATGTGCCAGAGTAATAGCGGTTAGCCACACTGAGATGTGAGAATAAGAAAATGAGGGATGCCATGAACGACAACGAAATCACCATGAAAAACACCAAGGCTGAGATTATCGAGGCTCTGAATGATGCCTTGAAGCGGGCCGAAGAAGCAGAAAAGGGGAAGCTTAATCCCGAAAGGCATGAAAAGGCCCAGGCTGAGAAAAAGGCCGTTGAAACAGCCAAGCGCTCCGTCGAGGAAAATATTTTTTCCAAGGAACTCATAGGGAAGTTCAATGATTTGCAAACAGCCATAAACGTCGAGGAAAACAGGCTCCAGGAGCTATACGGCGTCGGCCGAGAATTGCAAAAGCTGGCCTTGGTCATCGAATCCGGCCACGAACGCCAGGAAAAAATTGAAGCCGAGCGCCTTCAAAAAAGCGAGGAAGCCAAAAGCGAGCTTAAAGAGCTCGACCTTACTTATAACCAAAAAAGCGCCGCCCTCCAAGCGGAATACGATGAAGCCGGCAAGAAGCTAAAACTGGAGCGGGCCAGGGAGAACGAGGAGTTCCAATACAATCTGTCCAGGACACGGGAAAAGGAAAACAATGCCTGGCTGGATGAAAAGACCAATCGCGAAGCTGCCTTGAAAAAGCGCGAGGAAGAAGCCGCCGCCTTGCTTGCGGAGGCCGAAGGCAAAGCCGGCTACACGCAATCACTCGAAGAAAAGGTGGACGGATTCACCGCTTTGCTGGAGGGCGAAAAGCAGGTCGCCATTGAACAGGTCACAAAATCATTACAGCAGGAGTTTGAATACAGCCGGACGTTGGCGGAGAAGGATGCCGTAAATGCCATCGACCGGGCGGAAGACAAGATAAAATATTTAACAAGCGAGTTGGAAGCCGCCCAAAAAGCATTAAACACCATGCAGGGCAAATTAGACAAGGCCTATGCGGAAATGCGCGACCTGGCCACTAAAACCGTCGAGTCCGCAAGCGGCGTGAAAATTATCGGCAACAAGGATTTTGAGTAGGGTGGGAAACATGCCTCTATTGACAACGCTACCGGTGAAGATTATACTCAAAAAGTAAATAAGTTATCCTTTGCATGTGTTGCGCAGACAAGTGAAGCATGGTCTGGGATTGCAATGAAAATGAAAGGATGTGCGTTATGCAAGCATACGAATTTCATGCCATACCTAAAAATGGTGTTATTCCGATACCGGAGAGGTATAAAAGTCAAATTACCGATAATGTTATGGTCATTGTGTTAGAAAAGAAGTCTTGGACATTCAATCGCGAAGAAGCCAACGCTCGAAAGAAAACAGATTTGCTATCCCCTCCCTCGCTGAAAACAAAAGGTTGGAGATTTAACCGTGAGGATGCTAATGAGCGATAGGGTCTTTTTGGATACAAATATCATCATATACCTTTACTCTGATGACGAAGATGATAAGCGAAATATCGCTTATAAATTTGTGAACAATACTAATTGCGTAACCAGTATTCAAGTCATGAATGAAGTCAGTAACGTCTGGTTCAAGAAATATGCTTTAGAAAAATCCGAAATTGTGAAATACTTGGACGAAATAGAATCCATAAGCGAAGAAATTTTATTAATTCAACGCAAAACCATTAATAAAGCGTTAGACATAAAAGAGCGGTATGGTTATTCATTTTACGATTGCCTCATGCTGGCATCTGCGATGGAGGCAAACTGCAATATGATTCTGACAGAGGACATGAGCGATGGGCAGGTCATCGACGGTACGCTGAAAATAGTAAACCCATTTGGAGTAACGTATATAGGGCATACTGCATGGAAATAACCCAAATCCGAGCCGTAGGATTTGTTTGAGCAAGTTCGCAAAGAAGATATAAACGAGCTAAGAGAAGACATGCGGGGCTTTTCGAGTCATGTCATGGATGTATTCAGGAAGTAAAGCGCCCCCTGTCCACGATTTGGCGGATATGTAGGCCTTTGCCGATTACTTTTGGCCCATCATGTGCTGTCACGTCGAACTCTATCCTCCGACCGGACACGTGCCGGATTACCGCCGTCGCGCTGACTTTGCTGCCTATGGCAGTGGCGGCGATATGCTCGACATCGATTTTCACCCCGACCGAGGTCTCCCCCTCGGTTAACACATCCTCCAGACATCCGCAGGCGGCTTCTTCCATCAGGGCGACCATCATCGGCGTCGCGAAGACATTGAGGCTCCCGCTGCCGAGCGCCCGCGCCGTGTTGGCCTCGCTGACGGTGGTAGATGCGTCGTTGCTGTTGCCAATAAGGGGGCTGGCTTTGGCGAAATAATCATCGGCGAGGATGGCATACTCCGCCTTATCCACCCATTCCTTGTCTATCCGCGCCCAAAAAGCCTTGCGATGCAGGGCTTCGCGCCGCATACCGTTGCGCTCCATGACGCGGTATGAACCATAGTTTATGGCGGCGCAGGGGGCCTCGATACGCCCGAGTTTTAAATCCTCGAAGCCATATCTGATCAGTTTAGCACCCAACTCCGTCCCATAACCTTGCTTCCAATAATCCTTATGCAAAATCCAGCCCAGCTCGCCCATGTACTGGGCCTCGTCCGGATATATGCCGCAACTGCCGATGACAGCTCCCGTCTCTTTCAGGACAATGGCGAAATCGCAGCCGGGTTTTACCTGCGCCAAATACGTCTTGGTCTGCTCCTCGTCGTTAGGCCCCCAGGCCATGTGGCGCACGTTTTCGGGATTGCTGCCCCACGAATGATAGGCCAAAAAATCATCCGGCGTGGGCGGGCGGAGCAGTAGGCGCTTGGTTTCGAGGGTGGGTTTGAGGTTGCTCATCAGTGGATCCTCCGTTGGTAATTCATAATGCATAATTGTTTGCCAAAATTATTTGTGTATAAAATCCTGCGCCGCCTCGATATGCGGCCTGAAGTCCAGCCTGCCAAAATCCGTGCCGTCCACCGTGACGCAGTCCTCGCCGAGGTCAAAGCCGCCGAGCTGGCGGCAGACCAAGTCAAACTCATCGAACGACGGCTCGTATCCCAGCACATTCGCCCGCCCGCGCCCGGGTGTTTTGTCGCGCTCTATGAAGCGTCCATGCAAAATCCCGGTATCGCCGACGAACTTGAAGGTGAGCGACGGACAGCGGTACTTTTCCAGCAATGCCTTGATCGCTCCGGCCTCGTCCGTCTCCTTCACGCCGTGGGGGACGAAGTTTCCCTCGATGATGAGGGGATGGTCCGTTTCAATCAGCCGCTCCGCGACATAGAGCATCGCATCGAAAGTAATGGCCGAAAAGCGGCTGCTGTCCGCCCGGCCTGATGGCTCCACGCCCGCGCAAAGGGCGCTTTTGAAGTCGTCCTTGACCAGACATGGTATGGCCAGTTCCGACGACAGCAGCCGGGCAAAGGTCGATTTGCCCGCCGCGAGGTGGCCGGTTATGATGATAAGCTTGCGTTGTGGGGCCGGGGCGTGGATCATGGGGGTGTCCTTTTTGGCTTTGCAGTTGTTTTCTGCCGTTCATTGCTGTATATTATGTTCGCCGGACGGCTGTTTGTCAAGCAGTGACGGGTTGCAGCTGTTTTGCAGGTTTTAGTTGTTTTGGTTGTTTTGGTTGTTTTGGTTGTTTTGGTTGTTTTGGTTGTTTTGGTTGTTTTGGTTGTTTTGGTTGTTTTGGTTGTTTTGGTTGTTTTGGCTGTTGCCAGCTTTTGACAAATTTGTCAAAGGCTGGGGAAGGGATAGCGGAAAGATCAAACATTAGACAAACAAAGATGGAGATATTTGAGAGCATAAAAAGAAGCGGTGGCGACTGCCCAGACCTATTTTGCCATTCAGACGAGGCGGCAGGATATAGCCGACCAGACAGCGGCATTGACAGAAGATGAGTGTCGCCTCACAGTACGCGCGGAGTTGGCGAGGCATAACACGCAATTGGCGGATGCCGCACATCACGAGGTTGGCAGCAAGGTACGGCAGACCATGGAGCACTGAGCTCCACGATGCCGGAGGACCTTCCCACGCCGGAGAAGAGTATAAAGCAGTTGGAACGGGAGAGACAGAAGGGGGTGGTGGAGAGTACGGGGCAGTGGGGAAATAGCGGGACGCACAGCGAAAGAACATAAGTTCAAGAAAAATGGTTTTGAATGTCCGTTTTATAGGATAGTCAAAATGATACAATAGATAATTACCCCTTGACCCACCCGCCCCCATCCCCTATAATAGACATACAATCCAAACAAGAGAGGCCGTCCGATGCAGATTATCTTAAACTAAAGTAAATGAATAAGGGTAGCAGCGATAAGCGCCGGCATCTTTGGCGTGGCTTTGCTGTTGCAATGAGATTTAAGGCAGCAATAATTGCGCCGCCGACTAACCCTTGCGCTTCCTCATCGGTCTTTTTGCCATCATGCGTCGTTATCGTCGGTCGCCGTAGTCACCGCTACGACTCCCTCCTCCGCCTAGCTTGATGTCAAAAATCCTCAACGAGTAAAACGCAAGGTTAATCGGCGGAGCAACATACTGTTTGGATTGGCGTCATTTTGGGATATGTGTTTCACGTCGCCGCGACAAGCTGCTATACCTTGCCGCGGTTTTTGTTTTTGTGGAAAGCGAGGTCAAATATGAAAAAATACATCTGTCACAGTCCCCCATTTATGTCCTTCCTGAACACGAGGTTTGATGTTACAGGAAGGAAAATAATCCATGAAAACTTTATATTGGGAGGCCTGTTTATTGTGCGCGCCGCCGGCACTTAGGTATTGCAAGCGCTGCGGCGAAAAGTCCGTCTTTGGCTCGTCCGGTTTATTCCGGGTAAATGCCAACCAAAAGAAGCTGGATGTCTGGCTGGTATACAACTGTCGAAGCTGCGGCCGGACATGGAATCTGAGCATATGGTCGCGTGTGAGCAGCCACGCATTGCCGCCGGAACTGCTGGCTAAATACCTGGATAACGATGCCGAATTGACACTACGCCATGCAGCGGATGCAGGGCTGTTAAAGCGAAACGGGGCTGGCTGCGGCATGGCTGAGGTAGAGGTCCGGGGTCCGGATTACGATGGAGCGGGGCCGGCCGAGATACACCTAGTCACGGGCATGGCCCTGGACATCAAAGCGGCCACGCTGATTCGCCAAAAGCTGGGTCTGTCCGGCGGCGAGTTCGCGAAGATGTGCGCGGCGGGGCGGCTCGTCTGCCTTTCGGGGCGTGATCTTAGAAAATGCAAGATGGACGGTGAGATAGTCATGCGGCTCGTACCATGACAGGATGAAAGGGGGATGCGGAAGTTGCATTCCCCTCTATTTTGCCAAGTTTTATCCTCTATATCGTTGACATTCGTCCTCTATCATTCGTCCTCTATTTTGCTATTATCTACATATTAAAATGAATCTGTCAAACATCGGCATCCGCTCTCTGATTGAAGCGGACTTAAGCCTTGCGTTTGAAGGCGGCAAGCCCCATGTAATTGATGAATGGCTGGAAATACCTGCGTTGTGGGATGTGGTGCGCTTGGTGGTTGACGACGCTGGAGAGCAAGGGTTTTTATTTTGACGGGGTCATCATGCCGAAGAAGGAGGAGGTATCCCATAGTGGTACAGGGCGGATATCACGGCTTCATCTTAGGCCGATGAGTCTTTTTGAAGCCGGATATTCGGATGGTGCTGTATCCCTGAGTGATTTGTTTGGCGGTGGTTTCAACTGCAAACGAGTATAAGCAGAGGCGTTTTTTGTTTTCCTTGGCGAGAAATACCGGGCAATCCGTGACATATCATGGCATTGAAAGCGATATCGTGGTGGGTGACATAGCTGTAAAGAGGGATATTGCTTCCAGACAAGATATAGAGTCAATGCTGGTTACATTAAAAGAACGATTTATCAGTGAGGTGACGGAAAACTGCGAGCCTGCTTAAAACGTGATCTATTTGCATGCCTCCACGCCCCCATACTGCCACCGGGGTTTGGCATGGAAAAACACCGTGATCGCCCGTTGCGGGCAGCGGTTTATGCAGCGGTAGCAGACCGTGCAATTATTTTTATGTTTGAGTATCTTGGCTTCCTCACCGGCCCCGGCCAAGTCCTGGCGGTCATTTCGCCCCAAGGCGTCGCCAATCTCCAGATTCCTCATCGGACACATCTCCACACAAATACCGCACAGCGTACAGTCTGCACTGATGTTTATGCTGCGGCTGGCCCGCTCATCCATGCTGCCCGCTTTCGGGCGGACGCTTACACTGTCGCCCTGCCAGGATACACCCTGCACCTTACCCAGCAGCCTGGCCACGGGTGAAAAACCCCGCTTTTTCACGATGCCGACTTCGATATCGCGGCAGACTCGCTCCATCTTTTTTTCCGCGTTTTTCAGGCGACGGCGAATACTCTTTGCGCTTGTCTTCCGAAGCAGGGCGAAGTTGCAAACATTGTTTGGCATGAAAAAATGCTCGGCATAGATTACCTCGATATGATCCGGCGGGAAGAGGTCGCATAGTACCCTGGCCCCGTCGCTGGAGAATATCAGTTGGGTGACGAAGATAACGAGCTGCTTGTTTTTCAGGGCCACCATCTGCGCGGCGACAAACTCCCGCATGATGCGCGGCACCCTGGAGCCGTAGATGGGATAGCAGAAGGTAATAGTATCGTGCGCATTGATGAGAGCGCAAAAATCGGCCGTTTCTTCGATAGAGTGACAATCGGCGTCCATTTTTTGGCCGAACAGCTCCGCTATGTGCCGCGTGTTGCCCGTGCCGCTGAAGTACAGGATTAGCATTCCTGGCCCACTTCCTTCCTGAAAAATATGCAGCGCTCCGTCTCGGTGAAACCCAGGCGGCGATGAAAGAGATAGCTGTCCGTATTATGCAAAAGGCAGTCACTCAAAAATTCGCGCAGACCCTGTTCACCGGCCCACGCTTCACAGATGCCGACCAACTCCCGCGCCACACCGTGGTAGCGATACTCCGGCTTGACATAGATGGCTTCCAGATAGGCGCAGGGCCCGTCCGCTTCCATGCCATTGACATGGTCATGACGGATGGCGACATGGGCGATGGCGATGGCCCGCTCGCCCTTAAGGGCATCGCCTACATAGGCGAGGAAGAAGCACTGCCTCTCGTCGGCAAACATCCGGATATTTTCTGCCCGCAGCTCTTCGCGGTCCATTTCGTAGAGTTCATGTAGCAGACCCGTCACGACGGCCAAATCCGCGATCGTAGCGCGGCGGTAGGTCAGGGTCACGTCCTTGCCGGGGGTTTTTTCACGGAAATAATCCCGGGCCAGAATCGCATAATAGGCCGTGTCGCAGATGCCCTGATTGTTATAGTCGCGGGCAATGAAGGTGCCTTCGTAGTTAAGCCCGGCCTTTTGCATGACGGCCCCGCTGGCGGGATTGTTCGGGTCATGGCGGGCTTCCAGCCGCTCCATGCCCACGTCCTCGAAGAAAAAAGAGACCAGCCGCCTAAGTGCTTCTGTAGTGAGGCCCTGGCCCCACCACTGCTTGCCGATGCAGTAGCCGAAATGGACATTGTTTGTCCTCTCGTCCAGCTTCACGATGCCCATGCTGCCAATCAACATACCGCTTTCTTTTAATTCGAGACCCCAGTTATAAAAATCCGCCTGCTCATATCTGTTGACCCAATCTGTCAACACGCCCTCCGTCACCGCGACCGACTCGTGGGTGAGCCATGTTAGGTATTTGGTGACATCGGGGTCGCTGGCCCAGTTCGCAAACATGACGGGGGCATCCGCCAGGCATAGGCGGCGCAGAATCAGGCGTTCGGTTTCGAGTGTGATAGTTCCCAGGTGTGTCATTTGTTTTTCTCCACATACCGCTTACCCAGCATGGCCGTCGCCCGGCTGGCAGCGCCGAAGACGATGGCCCCGATGATGCGCTGGCAAAACCCCGCCTTCGCAGGGTAGGACTTGTCGACGAAACCGGGTTTTTGCCAATGGGCCGTGTCACATTCGCTTTCTGCATAATCACTCAATGACATGGCGCGGAAGGCGTTATGGACGGCGATATTTTTCAGGGCGGGTGACAGTAGTTTGCCCGACTTAATCCGTTGATAAAACACTTCGGCGGCCTTATCGATTTGGGCCGCTTTTTTGGCCGGCAGGCCGTCGCCGCCCTCGCCCATCTTCTGTTCCTTGGTATTCAGGGTCACAACTTGCGCCTTGTTTATGCCCCATTGCCCGAGGACCAAGCGCAGATAACGGCTTACATTTTTCTCTCCCGCCCCCGCCGATGTCGCCACCACGATACCGTGCTTGCCAAACAGAGCCGGGCGGTGGAAGAGCCAGGCATGGTGGTCCAGCAGGTTTTTCATCGCGGCGTTCAGCGCCCACATATAGGTCGTGCCACTGATAATCAGGCCGTCACATTCACGCAGGGCGGCCGTCACCCGCCGCAACTGGTCATAATGCGGGCAGTGCTCCTCGCCTTTTTTGAAACAGAGATGGCAGGAGATGCAAAAAGGCAAATCCAATTCGTCCACGCCGATGGCCTCGATTCTGACATCCGGCTTCGCGGACAGGCAGCTGACTATTGCCTGGGTCAGGGCGTGGGTATGGCCTTTTCGCATACTGCCGTGCAGAACGAGGATGTTCATACGAGGGCTCCTTATGGGTAGTGCGTTCCCTGAGTCAGGGAGCCCCGCATTAAATATTTGCGGGGTGACGATTAGAGGGCAGGGGTTCACCAAGATGTATTGTCCAGTCTTACACGATTTATGCGAAGGGGCAATAAAAGCTTCACACTAGCACATACATCCCGGCATTGACATTCGTGGTATTGCCACTCTTGCCCCTACCGTTCTGGAACTTGGCGATGGTTTCACAGCTTGTAACCCTCATAGCGATCGTGGCGACGTCTTTTTTGTGGTTTTTTTCGCCGCTTTCGCCGATAGCGCTTATCCAAACGGTGATTCTTTATCGCTTGGCGAATGATAAAGAATAAAATCGAGGCCACAACCACGATAATGATTACAAAAATAACCTGGCGAACATTTACAAAAACGGTATTATCTTCTTCCGGAGGCTCCTCATCCTTCACAACGGGCATTTGATGGTCAAAAGGATATGTCTGTCGTTCCACGCCGACCAGATCCACAGTGGCACTGCCCAGATGCACACCATTATACGAATAGTTGATTTCGGCTATCGCCGAGGCTTTGCTCGGCTGGTAAGAAATATCGACATCCAAATCCATAAATTCGACATTCCTGGGCATGACTAGATAGTCGTTTTGGTTTAGGGAAATAAGGGGGCTGGAATCACCGAAAATATCACTGCCGGTCTGGAAGAAGCTGGCGTTTTCTATCGTGTAGCGGTCTTCGTGTTCGGCGATGTTCACGATTTTGAAGTTCGAGAAACCATAGTCGAATAAAAGCACCGTGTCATTAAACTGCTCCGGCGTTTCCTCTTTCAAGATTATGCATACCAAGCGCATCCCCTCGTTTTCCGCGCCAGTCACCAGGGTTTGGCGGGAGAGGTTTGTGTAGCCGGTTTTGCCGCCGATTATCTTATAATCGACTTCGATTTCGCCGTTTATCAGTCGGTGACGGTTGCGGATGTAAAAATCATCCGGCTGGGTTTCAGTAGGGGTGAAGTGATAAGAAACGGTGTTGCCTATTTTGGCCAGCATTTCATGTTTGAAAAAAGCGGCGGCTATAAGGGCCATGTCATAGGCGGAAGTATAGTGTTCATCCTCCGGCAGGCCGTGGGCGTTGAGGAAATTTGAGTTCATTGCCCCCAGCTCGGCGGCTTTTTCCGTCATCATTTGGGCAAATGTTTCTAAATCACCGCCGACATATTCGGCAATACCGTTGGCCACTTCATTGGCAGAGGCGACCATGATGGCATATAGGGCTTGCTCGAAGGTGATGGACTCGCCGACGTCGATGCCGATGTGTGAGCTGTCCCAAGGGATGGAGTGGACGGCCGTGTATGAAAAGGGAATCATGTCATCTAGGTTTGCATGGTCCACGGCGAGGAGGGCGGTCATTACCTTGGTGATGGAAGCGGGGAACTGCTCGCTGTGTATGTCTTTGGCATAGAGGATAGTACCGGTATTGGCTTCGTATAAAATGGCGGCAGCAGCACCGATGGCGGGCCCGTCCGGCCAGCCCTCAATATGGTTGGTTTCAATGGGCAGAAGCTTCCGGGCCTCGGCGGCTTCGCGATTTTGCTCGAAGGTGGCATGGACAGGCAGCACCGACGAAAAGACGACGACACCAAGGAGCAGATATAGGGTGATGGGCAGCGCCAAGTATTTGGCCCTGGCGGGGAAGGCGGACATGGAAGCTCCTTGAACACATAAAATATAAGCAATAACAGTATATAGCATAATGGGCATATCCGCAATTATTTTTACTTTGCTTTCGCACTTGTGCTTATGGTACAATGGTATAAAGTTAAGGTAGGAGGTACGGATATGGTATTAGTTATCACGAAAACAAATTTTGAAACCGAGGTGCTGGGGAGCGACATCCCCGTTTTGGTGGATTTTTATGCCGACTGGTGCGGGCCATGCAAGATGTTCGCGCCCACCATCAGTGCTTTGGCAGAGGAATATGCCGGGCGCATAAAGGTCGGCAAATGCAATATCGACGAGGAGATGGAGCTGGCAAACGACTTCCGCGTCATGTCGATTCCGACGGTGGTGATTTTCAAGGGCGGGCAGGCGGTCGAGACGATCGTGGGCTCGCTTCCGAAAAAAAGCCTGGCAGATAAGCTGGATCAGGTGCTGTAGGGATGGCCGACTGGACGCGGCGAGCCAGCTCCTGGCTAGCACCGGATAATCGGGCGGCTTGGGTTGGGCGGTCGCGCCGAAACGATGATTGACAAAAGAATCTAAAAATTGTATCATAAACGGTGTCCTTGTGGAATTATTGCTATGGGGATGCCAGAATATGTAATTATCGAAGTGTGGCTCAGTTTGGTAGAGCGCTGCGTTCGGGACGCAGAGGCCGCAGGTTCAAATCCTGTCACTTCGAGGGGGTATCTAGGCCGCAGGGCCGCTGGGATGGCGGGTTTGCGGCTTTTTGCTTGGTGGTGAGTGGGGGTTTGATGTTACTTTGATGTTACTTTGACGTTACATTTGGCAGCATCACTCATTCGACGTGGCCGCCGACGGCATGGATATTACGGTACTGAACCTGTCCATTGCCGCCTCCTGTGCCGCCTGGAACGCATGGCAGTAAATCTGTAGCGTGGTCGTGGCGGCGGAGTGGCCCATTGTTTTCGCCATTTTGATTCTCAATGCGCGGTTGGTTTCTTGCCAATGACGTCCAATAGGACGCTCTGATTGATGAGGGTCTTGCGCCCGGCCATGATGTGGGGCAGCTTTCCCTTGCGGCACATCCGCCTGATCCGGTAGGGTGTCAGGCCATCCACCACCCCGGCGGCCTCTTTTATGGTCAACATGGTCGCTTTTGCTTTCATTTTCGCCTCCTGTCCTGTGTGTGATGGTTTGCAACGCCGCCTTGCAGTTCTGGGAACACGGGGCTGCGGGTTCGGTGTCCGCACGCGGAAGCTCCCGCAGCCCTCTTTCAGACCGCACGACGCTTCCCCGCTTCGCGCCTCCGCGCGTTCCGGCCCCGGTTTTCTCGGGGGAGTACCATCTCAGCGGTATCCCGCAGAGATGTGCCTCCGGCGTGATCCGTCCCACGCTTCGCGTGGGCGAGCGGCGCAGACGAATTATGTCAGCTACGCTGACGCGCCGCTCGCGCCGGGAACGCTTAACAGCGTTCCCGATTGTTTATCGGGCCATGCGTTGTGGATATCTAAACCCCGTGACATACTGCGTCATGGGAATGTGCGGTCGTGACTCCCGGCATGGCCGGGAAGTTCCCTGTGTTCCGCCATGACCGCACGGGGCGGTGTTTGTCATGGTGCGGCGGCCCGTTCCTTGATGATGTCGTCGTTCATGTAGTCGGCGTTCTGCCGCTCGTTGTGCCGCTGCCGAACGGACAGGCCACCACGCCTGTACTGTGCGTTTCGTACTACGGATTTTGACATTTTTGTTCTCCTTTCTTGAATCTCATGAATTTTAATGACAATAGCACAGAGTGCATCACCCGCCTGTCGACTTGTCGGTATGCTTGCCTATATTTGCTGTTTAAATTTATTTACAAATTATTTCTATAAAACCTATTGACTTTGACGTAACGTAATAGTTTATACTATGGTCAAGGAGCTGAGAAAAATGGAATACACGATGAATAAACTCACAAAAATGTCAGGGGTCAGTACCCGCACATTACGTTACTATGATGAAATCGGACTCTTAAAGCCAGCGAGGGTCGCATCATCGGGATATCGTATTTATGGGCAAGAAGAAGTGGATGCATATGTTGATTCTTAATGTCACGAGGTCATTAACTGCATTGAAAGGAGAAAACACAATGACAGACAAAGAAAAATTCGAGGGTCTCAAACAAAAGCTCATTGACGATAATGAGCAAAAGTACGGCGAAGAAGTCCGGGTAAAATACGGCGGTACAGCCATGGACGAGTCAAATGCAAAAGTTATGGGATTAACCAAGGAGCAATATGATGAGGGCGAATGGTTACGCCTTGAAATCGAAGAAGTATTAAAAGCCGCATCTGCGACTGGCAACCCTGCTGGTGAGTTGGCGCAAAAAGCTTGCGATTTGCATAAACAATGGCTTTGCATTCACAATCCTAAATACAGCAAAGAGTATCACATAGGGTTAGGCAAAATGTACGTTGCTGACGAGCGTTTTCGAGTACATTACGACAAACTCGCCCCCGGCTGTACCGAGTTTCTGCGCGACGCAATCAACATCTATTGCAAAGATTAAATATTTACATAAGAAGCGGACACTTCGCAAAATGAAGTGTCCGCTTTCGTGGTCATTGATTCGCCGCCATCGGCAATACGGCAGTATTCCGCGCCGCCTTTTTCGGCGTTGCTTTCGGTAACGCGCTCACAGGAACGAACACGCCTTTGGCCATATCCTCGGAGCGTAGGGCGTTCTTCTTCGCGTCCATTCCCGCTTTCTTTTTCGCTTTGGTTTTCTCGTAATCTTCCGCGACTTTCCCCGCTGCCTTGCGCTTCAAATAGTCCGCTGAAATGGTGAGGTTGCGGCTTTTTGATTGGTGCTGTCTGGGGAGTGGTCTATTATCCTTTTTTGATCGTCATTGAAAAAACGACTTAACTATGCTAAACTACTGGCATAGCCACACCTTTCATATGGTATGGCAGGGAGGGCGGAATCCTGTGAGGAAGCAAAAAATATACTTAGAAACAACCATGTTCAATTACTACTTCGATGAGGACAGGGACGCTCACGCCGACACCGTTACGCTTTTTGAAGAATGTGCGGCGGGAAAGTTTGAGCCGTATACATCGGATTATGTTATTGACGAACTAGAACAAGCCCCTGCGGATAAACGTGACAAGATGATTGCGTTGGTAGAACGATATAACATAACGGTGCTTGCCGCTTCGGAAGAAATAGTTACTCTAGCCAAGCGTTATATTTCCGATGGCGCACTCCCGCAAGGTTCGCAG
>Ga0099364_10008978_pt1 | contig 13958 bp, 12 predicted proteins | sample TergutTh196P3_FD_73070 | JGI IMG/M metagenome (GOLD analysis project Ga0099364, IMG submission 73070) | Microcerotermes parvus P3 segment gut microbial communities from Pointe-Noire, Republic of the Congo - Th196 P3 | ecosystem: Host-associated > Arthropoda: Insects > Digestive system > Gut ...
AAATTTTTTCTTGAATGACCGTGAGCAAATTTTTTATTTCCCATACGGCGTATATCCCCATTAAATTCAGGGCTTATATGGTACAGTTCATGAAAAATCACCTTAAGTTTTTCATAAGGCGGCAGATTAAAAAATCGCGGAGCATAAAAATAAATCACATAGAGCTGACTTGTATCTTCATAAAGCACATCGGGCAGGCGATAAAAACGCCCCTTGTAAGCCGACTCCTTTTGTCCGTTTTCAAAACAAAGCGGGACAAGTTTGCCGTACATGTATCCGCGCGATGAGGCTTTGTTGAAAGCAACGCTTACCAGAACATATTTCATATCGATATGTGCAAATTGCGGGGAAAAGAGCGCTATCTCATGCATTATGGCGGATAAGACATCCGTAAGGCATACCGTATCGCCGCCCTCGCTGTAAAAGGCCGGCGTGCTATCTTGTTTCGGCATTCGCTATCATCTCTTCTGCGTGCTGCATAGACAGGTCGGTTATTGTTTCGCCGGCCAGCATTCTGGCTACCTCGCGAATTTTTTCTTTGCGGTTAAGGCGGCGCACCGATGTTGTTACCCTGTCGCCCGTTTTGGACTTTTGTATAAAGTAATGACTGTCAGACATAGAAGCTATCTGCGGCAAATGTGTTATAAGAAGCACCTGGCGTTCTTTTGAAAGCTGCTTTAGTTTACGGCCTACGATGTCTGCCGTTTTGCCGCCGACGCCTGAGTCAACCTCATCGAAAATCAAAGTGTCAACTATATCGGCCGCCAAAATAACGTTTTTGAACGCAAGCATGATTCTCGACATCTCTCCGCCTGAGGCAACTTTGCGCAGCGGCTTTAGCTCTTCACCGGCATTGACCGATATCAAAAACTCTACGCGGTCAAGGCCGTGCGGGTAAAGCATATACGTCTTGCCGCCGCTTTCAATATCGCCTCCGGGGCTTTGCTCCTGCTTTATTTCAATTTTGAAGGTCATGCCCTCCATTCCAAGTTCGTGCAGTTCTTTTATAACTTTTGCTTCAAGCGCGGCGGCGGCTTTGACCCTTTCCGCAGAAAGTTCAAGCGCCGATTTTTTGGCGGCCTCAATATAACGTTTTTCATCGGCTTTCAAACGCTCAGCCTCTTCGTCTCCCGATATAACGGCATCAAGTTCTTTCCTGGCTTTTTCGGCGTATTCAAGTATGCTTTCAATCGTATCGCCGTACTTTTTTTTGAGGGATTGTATAAACGACAAACGCTCCTCTACCTGATTTACTCTTTCAGGGGAAAAATCAACTTTACCGCTGTAATCTCTAAGCGCAGCAGCGGCGTCTTCAAGCAAAAAAAGCGCCTGATTTACGTTTTCAAGAACATTAGATATTTCTACATCATATTCTGAAACAGACGAAAGGCTTGAGGCCGCCTCACGCAGGCGCTGAAAAATTCCGCCGTCGCCGGCAAGTATCTCGTAAGACCTGTTCGTTCCGGTAAAAAGTTTTTCGGCATTTGCAAGTATCGTGGATTCTTTTTTCAGTTCAATTTCTTCTGATGAGCTGAGATTGGCAGAATCAATTTCTTTCAAGGCAAATGTATTAAAGTCAATCCTTCTTTGTTTTTCCTTTTCGTCTATATTAAGAGAAGTAAGTTTTTGCCGCACTGAGGCAAGATTGTCGTAACAGGAGCGCACCGATGTTACAAGCGAAGCAAGGGATGCGAAATTGTCCAAAAGTTCCCTGTGCTTCGAGAGATTCATGATAGTCTGATTTTCATTTTGTCCGTGAATATCTATGAGGCATTCAGACACCTCTTTTAGCCTCTGAATAGGAACCTGCACCGAGTTTATAAAACAGCGCCCTTTTCCGCTTGCATACAATTCACGTCTTATAATCAAAGTATCATCGTCACAGTCAATTCCGGCATCGGCAAGAATCTCAGCGGCCGTTTTTAAATCGCCTATATCGAAAACTCCTTCAAGAACAGCTTTCTCAAATCCTGCGCGTATCGTGTCAACCGTCAGCCTCTCTCCAAGAACGCCCGATATGGCGTCAATGAGGATTGATTTTCCGGCGCCGGTTTCGCCGCTTAATACATTAAGACCTTTCTCAAAAGTTATGGTAAGATCTTCGATTATTACAAAGTTCTTGATGCGCAGTTCTGTCAGCATATTACGCCCCTACCCTCCCCATGAGAATTTTTCTCTGAGAATGTTATAGAATTTTTTTTCAGGATGGCTTACAATATTAATTTTACGTTCGCTGCCATTAAATAAAATTTCATCGGCTTCGTCAATTTTTATCGCCTGCTGTCCATCCATTGTCAACAATAAATTTCCGTCTCCGCCTTCAACACGAGCCTTTAAGACTGCCGATACCGGCAAAACTAACGGCCGCATTTTAAGAGAATGCGGACAAACAGGGGTAAGCAGAAAAACATCTTGCAGTTGCGGCGCAAGGATTGGCCCTCCGGCAGAAAGCGAGTATGCCGTTGAACCGGTAGCCGTAGAAACAATAAGGCCGTCGCCCACATATTTGCTTAAAAGCTCTCCGTCAAGTTCTAAAATAAACGACACAGTTCTTACAAAAGATGCCCGGTACAGTACGGCGTCATTTATGAAATAAAATTTTTCTTCTTTGCCATTACGCAAAATAGTGGCCGACAAAACGGCGCGCGGCGAACTTAAAAAATTGCCCTTTAATATATCAGGCAGGTATTTCATGTACTCGTCATGGCTAAATCCGGTAAGAAAACCGAGCCGCCCGCGGTTGATCCCCATAATCGGGATGCTTCTTTTGGCGAAAATGCGCGCCGTATGTAAAAATGTACCATCACCGCCTACGGCTATGGCCAACTCAGGTTCTGCAGTAAAAGCATCTGCATCTACAATAAGGTTTTCCAGGCCGGCCTCGCCCTTTACATCTTCTGAAAACAAAAGGCGAAGCCCATTTGTTTTTGAAAATGCAGATAATTCTTTTGCTACGGCAAGAGCGCCTTTATCATCGGTACGGTATTTCACAGCCAGAGTTTGTATCATTTTTGCCTCTTGTTTGCCTCTTGAAATCGGCAATTAATCAAAAGAAGTTAAACGGTCAATAAAAATATTCTTTACAAAATGTGCAAATATTTCTATTAAAGCAACAGGCTTTCGATAAATTTACGGAGTAATACCATGGGAATTTTCAAGAAAATTATTTTTGTATTTTTATTACTTTTTATGACAACAAATTTATTCGCAAAAGCGGCAGAGTATGTTGTATGGGTTGACGGCTTGCGCCTGAGAGAGGCTCCTTCCGGCGACTCCAAGGTTGTCACTTCTTTAAAAAAGTATGATGAAGTAACCGCCGTTGGAGAAATTAGATATGACGATTATGAGGCCGTTCTTTCCGATACGAAATTTTTCGGAGGCTGGATCAAGGTAAAAACTAAGCAAAACCACGTCGGCTGGGCGTATAAACCGGCCCTCTCTAACATAGTAATCATCAATGGCTTAAAATTCTACATAATTAAAAGCGACCTCTTTATTATACAGGAAAAAACCGAAATTGTCTTGAAAAAGAATCCTATCAAAGCAAAAAAAAACGCAATCTTTAACGATATTGCCGTTTACTCAAGCGGCAACGCTATAGTTATAGGAGTTCGCCAGAAAAATGATATGGATAGCGTGCCGCCTCCGCTTGATGGTATCTACGATCATTACATAGTATACCACACAAAAAGAAACGTTTTTTCCCAGCAAATATCCGATTACCCTCGTTTTTGCGGTTTTTCAAAATCGGGCGATTATGCAATGTTTGACCGCGGGCCGCACGATACTCCTGCGCTGATATATTCTGTTGCGAATCTCCGTCAGGTACATGAATTTACTCCGTTAGAAGGGGCAAGCTGGAAAAACAATTCTGTAGAGTATGAAGAAGCGGCAGGCAGTAAATATCCGGGCCTTCCTGATTTATCAAGAGGAAAGATATATGTCAAAAGCTGCATCTGGGACAATATGAACGTAAACGTCATTAAGGTTTATGAAAAATCACAGTAGCGCTCTTAAAATTATTTCATGGAACGTCAACGGGCTTCGTTCTATTTTAAAAAAAAACTTCATGGAGTTTATCGAATCCGAAAAACCCGACATATTGTGCGTCCAGGAAACTAAGGCAAGCCCCGAACAGGTCGAACTCGACATCCCCTACAAGCATCGTTTCTGGAATAGCGCCGAAAAAAAAGGCTACTCAGGCGCTGCCATTTTTTGTAAAAAAGAACCCCTCGCGGCAAGTTACGGCATAGGTATAGAAAAACATGACCGTGAGGGGCGTGTCATCACGCTTGATTTCGGTTCGTGGTACTTGGTCAATGTATACGTGCCTAATTCACAGAGAGGCCTTTTGCGGCTTGACTACAGGCACAAGGAATGGGATGTCGATTTCCTTGCGTATTTAAAAAAAATCGAAGAAAAAAAACCGGTTGTATTTTGCGGCGACTTAAACGTGGCCCATAAAGAAATAGACCTCGCCCGCCCAAAAGATAACAGACGCAATGCCGGATTTACAGATGAAGAACGCGCCGGTTTCGATAATATAATATCCGCCGGATTTATAGATACTTTCCGCGAATTTGAAAGCGGCCCTGGGCATTACTCGTGGTGGAGTTACATGGGACAGGCAAGAGAAAAAAATATAGGGTGGCGTATTGACTACTTCTGCATTTCTTCATCCCTCAGGGACAAACTGCAAAAAGCCTTTATTATGCCGCAAATAGGCGGCTCTGATCATGCTCCCGTAGCCGTTGAAATGAATCTGTAAAGCAAAACAACTGATTATAAAAAAGAGTTGTTATTTTAAAAATAAAATATGATAATGTCTTATACTATATAAAGGAAATACTTCATGGCTTGTACAGTTGTAATAGGCTCGCAATGGGGCGACGAAGGCAAGGCAAAGATGATCGACTATTTTGCTTTGAACGCCGATATTGTTGTGCGTTATCAAGGCGGCGCTAATGCCGGGCATACCGTAGTCGTAAACGGGAAAAAATATATATTTCATTTAGTCCCATCGGGGATATTGCATGAAAATAAAGTATGCATCATAGGCAATGGACTTGTCCTTGATCCGCTTCAGCTTATTGAAGAGATCAATAAATTAGAACTTGAAGGCATTGAGGTGAAAAACCGCCTGCTTATATCAGACTCGGCACATCTGATACTGCCCTACCATAAGGTGTTCGACAGCGCAATGGAAGAATTGAGAGAACCCAAATTGGGTACAACACATCGCGGAATAGGCCCCTGTTATTCCGATAAATGCCTCAGAATTGGAATAAGAGTCGGTGATATTTTCGATGAAAAAACCTTAAAAGAAAAGGTTGAACTTATCCTCAAATTTAAAAACCCTCAGCTTGAAAAAATTTTCAATAAACAGCCGTACAAAGTAGAAGATATAACCGGCATATTAAGCGTGTTCAAGAAAAAAGCAGGCAAGATGATCGCCAATACCGAAAATTACCTTCATTCGGCAATCAAAGACAGAAAAAAAATACTCCTTGAAGGGGCGCAAGGCTATGGCCTTGATATAGACCACGGAACATATCCGTTTGTAACGTCATCAAGCACTACAATAGGCGGCGCACTTTTGGGCTCAGGCCTCAATTCTTTCGATATAGACAATGTCATAGGTATAGTAAAATCATATACCACGCGCGTCGGCGAGGGGCCATTCCCAACCGAAGACAGGGGTAACGACGGCGACAGATTGCGCGTAAACGGCAAAGAGTTCGGCTCTACGACGGGCAGACCAAGACGCTGCGGCTGGTTTGATCTTGAGTTTTTGAAACATTCATGCCGTATTAATGGTTTCACAAGCCTTGCCCTTACCAAACTTGATGTGCTTAGCGGTTTCAAAAAAATAAAAGTTGCCGTAGGCTATGAGCACAAAGGGAAAAAATCCAATCAACGCCAATTTATGATAGATAATGTCAAACCGGTCTATGAGGAACTTGATGGCTGGCAGGAAGACCTGTCAAAAGTAAAAACATTTGAAACTCTTCCCTCAAGGGCAAAGGATTATGTGCGTTTTCTTGAAAAAAATATTGGCGTTAAAATAAGCGTGGTCTCAGTAGGCCCCGAAAGAGAAAAAACTTTACTTGTATGACATCTTTTGAATAAATTTGTTGACAGTAAAATGACTATTTTGTATCAGGTACTAACTTTACCGAGCCGCTAGCTCAGCTGGTAGAGCAACGGCCTTTTAAGCCGTGGGTCTTGAGTTCGAATCTCAAGCGGCTCACAGACCCGTAAGGGAAATGTCCCCGTCGTCTAGGGGTCTAGGACACCGGGTTTTCATCCCGGCAACAGGGGTTCGAATCCCCTCGGGGATGCATCAGGAAGGATTGTTTTATTTATGCTTAATAGATAAAACAATCCTTTTTTGCTTTTCATTGTACTGAGATATGGCAGACTGCAAGTTGACAATATTTCCGTCCGCACGGACAATGACCGCCCCTGAAGGCCTGACTTTGATCAATGCCCTTGATGAAATGGGCATAGCCATAGATTCGCCTTGCGGCGGGCGCGGAATCTGCGGCAAATGTCTTGTAAAGATAACCGCCCCTTCAAGTCCGCCTGCCGAGGTATTAGCCTGCCGCTATATTATTCAAAACGATATTATCGTCGAACTCTCCGCAAAAAATACGCTCAAAATAAATGCCGCGTCATTTGCCAAAACCGATACGCGGTTTGCTTTCGCTGTCGATATAGGAACCACAAACGTTGAAATAGCCATAGTAGGCCTTGATTCCGGCCAGAATATCGCACAGGCATCCTTTATGAATCCCCAAAGACGTTACGGCTATGATGTCATATCAAGAATAGCCGCTGCGAAAGACCGGGACATCCGCACACAAATGACAAATTCCATAAGAGCCTCAATTATGGAATCAATAGAAGCCATGCTTAAAAAGACGGGCATCGCGCATTCAAGCGTAACACATATCACAATATCGGGCAATACCGCCATGACATATCTCTTTATGGGATTTGACGTATCGCCCCTTGGGGTTTACCCGTACAAACTTGACCACATCGATTTTGAAAAAATAAGCGCATCACAGGCAGGCTTAGACTTGCCGGCGGCCTCAATATTTTTAACGCCGCCTGCATCGGCCTTCATAGGGGGGGATATTACGGGCGCGCTTGCGCTCATTGATTATATGGCCGCCGAAGAACGCATTTTTTTCGCCGATATAGGAACCAACGGAGAAATGTTTATTAAAGATGGCAAGACCATACTTGCCCTCTCCTGCGCAATGGGGCCTACACTTGAAGGCATGAACATATCAATGGGAATGACCGCCTCCGAAGGCGCCACGGCTCATGTTGCCTTGCATGCGGATACTTTCCTTATAGAGACAATCGGCGGCGGTGAACCGGCCGGCTTTGCCGGAACAGGAGTCATAGATATAATGGCGCTTTTGTTAAAATCGGGACTTATCCGCAAGGACGGCGTATTCAATAATGCCGCCGCTTTAAACTTCAGCAATGCCCGTTTTGCCGCCAATGGTTTCACTATCGGCGGCAGGCTTACACTTACCCAAAACGATGTGCGCAATGTTCAGCTTGCCAAAGCCGCCTGTTTAAGCGGCGCCTCAATACTCCTGAATGAGGCGGCTTTAATGCCGAATGAAATAGGACTTTTAATAATTGCCGGTTCCCTCGGAGCAAATTTGAACATTGCAAATTTTAAGACGCTCGGTTTTTTGCCGTCTTTTTCAAAGGCAAAAAACCTTATTACAGGGAATACAAGCCTTGCCGCAGCAATACGCTGCTGCCTTGAACCGTCCTTTTACGATGAAATCAAAAAACTCAGAGACATGATTCGGGTTATTGAACCTGCTTCTGTCTCTGATTTTAACGAAATATTCCTGAAAAACTCGGAATTTTGATATTTTTAAAAATTAAACGTATATGTCGCGGCAAGCGTAATTCCGTAAAGCGGGTGAGTTATTTTTATTGGATAATCATCTTCTTTATACTTTGTTATAAAATACTGCATTCTGCCGCCAAGGCTTATTACTGTTTGCAAAGGTTCTATATAGTATGCAATCTGCAGAGTTGTATTTACTCCATATTCTTTATAGGATATCTGAGTTTCTGAAAGCTTTGCAGTCGACGAGCGATATTCAAGTTTTTCAGAGCTTGCGGGAAATAAATAAAATCCCGACAGAATAGCAAGTAGAAACAGATTATCTATAATAGAGACAGGGCAAGTAAAACTTAAACCTGATCCCGGACCAAGACTCTTGTGTTTGCCGTTATTTACAGTATAGACGTGGGTGTTGTACGGATCAGGGAGATGACGAAACTGTAAAATATTAAATTCCAGATACTTTATACCTGCAAAGATCTTGAAGTAATTGTTTAACCTATAGTTAAGCGCTAAGTCGGCATCGTATCGTTTAGATGTGAATTTTTTTTCCATGATGCCGGTAGGAGCGTCATCCCCTTCAAGATCAAATCTGCTATGCAGGAATACAAGTGTAAGGTTAAAATCTTCGTTAAATTTTACAGACATTACCGGACCAAAGAATAACGAATCATTCCGCATATCAATACGCTCTCCATAGTGAGGGCTGAACATATATTGTTCCATCCATGCGTACCATGTGGTTACGCCTACTGTTATATCAAATGCGTATGTCTTGCATGGAATAATAATTGATATTGCAATAAATGCCGCCGGCAAAAATTTTTTCATTTTTTTAAAACCTTTCGTATATTTTTTTTATGTTATGTATATTATGTTTCAGAATATATTGCATTTTGTTTATTTGTCAACAGTTTACATGGCCGTATGGATAAAAATATTTTTTGCATATATGCTGCAAAAACATAGCGGAGCTATATACTTTTTGCAGCGGCATCAATACATAATTCCGGTCTTTTCCAAGCTTCAAGTCTGCTTACCCACAAAACGCCTTTTTTAGTCGATAAATCCGAAATTTTTATTGGGAATCCATTTGAAATTTTAAATAATTTTCTTTTAGTAAATACATTATGAACATGCTCATATTGATAATCATTTTGTACAACAAGATAATTAGCTGAAAAAAGCAACAATGTGTATAAACTGTTAAATCTATTTGATTTTTGAAATCTTCCTTTGGACTCTCTGTCATGTGCAAACATAAATATATATTTCATGCCAAGTAATCTGCAATAAAATCCCAGAAAAGTTGAAAAACGGCTAAGTCCGCGTTGAATTACAATATCAGGTTTGAGAAACCATAAAGCTTTATGAAATTTTATTATCTTTTTGAAATAATTATCATTTTTACTGAAATAAAATCTGAATTTTAAATTTGGGAATTCTTCATAATCAATATCTTCTATTTCGCCCGTGATACAGTAAACATCATGATTTTTACTTAGTTCTACAGCATAATTAAAGAGTTGAACCGTTGCGCCGCCAAAGGTCTGTTTTTTATTATTAAAAATAGATTCCGAAGATTGCGAAAAATGGGATGTTTTTTATGGCAGAACAGAAAATAGACTTGCAGAACGCAAAGAGAAATTGCATACTGCTTAATAATTTCTTGATTCGTACACAAAAACAACAAGTTCTGCAAGCCAATCCAATCTTTGTTCAGGCGTAAGCTCTTTAAAGCATGTATGTCCGTCAAAATCGCGGGCGTCCAATTTGGAAATCATTTCGCGAAATACAGCGTATTCGTCATTTGAATTTTTAGTCTCCATTTTCAGCCTTTAATAATTTTTGTAATTCATTTATGTTAGATGATTATTCATTATTTTTGACTTTTACTTTTAGTATTATTAAATTTGAAAGTAGAAGTCTTTTTGTCAATGATTAATATAATTCCCTTGAGAAATTACAGAATATAAAATGCAAGTTACGCTTTCTTCTTCTATTTCAAAAACAGGCTCAGGGCAGCCTTCCTCTCTCATTAAACGAATAATAGTAGGGATTCCCTGTCCTTCGGATTGAGTAAGCCGTAATTTGTTAAATAAATAGGCAAAGCTCTGGTTTCTCCATTTTGGGCTTGCTTTTCCGGTTATGAATTTATTTTTATCTACTCCCCAATGTAATGTCCCGGGAGACCGTATTTCTATCCTGTTAGAAAATACCGTAATTCTTACCGGCTCTGCGATTTCATAGTCTCTGTGAACAATTGCATTTATAAATGCTTCCTGGAGAGCTCTTCTGGGATACTTCTCTTTATTAGGTTTTGCACTGGTTTTATCAAATATAATATAAGTCAGAGTATCCAATAATCCTATCAATTTTTTTGCTTGTTCAATTATCGAACCGGTTAAGGAGTATCGCTCTCCGGTCGGTTCGCTTCGGTCTGTGCCTTTGTAAATAGAAAGAATGGTATAAGTATCCGGGAAGTTCAGGCTGATGGAGTTCTTTTTACCAAACATCAATAAGACAAAATTTCTAAGACAAAAATTGCCATCAAGAGTTTTTTTTACGCAAAAAGGAGGAACAAACTCAGCTATTTGTTCTTTGTCTGAAAAATAATCTTCTAATGGTTTTTGAGGCTGTAAAAGATTTACTTCATTCATAAAATCCCTGAACAACAGTAAATCAACATCGGTTTTATCAACATTTGGATTGGGACGTTTGTCAAAAGGCTCTATTTGCCGTTTGCTTTCAAAAAGCTGTCTCAAAACGCCATTTCGGGCTTCTCTCGTTTCCCTGCCTATACGTACATAATATTTTGACGTTTCTCCATCTCTGTAGGCATGTGCTGCTGAATCGGCAATTATAATAAAGAGCAGAATCTTTGTCGCCTCATCTTCAGGGTTCTTTAACTCCTGAACAAGCGGCGCTATTGAAGGAGTTACATAATCTCTGCAATGTTGCAGTACTTTCCCTTCAATTTCATTTAACTTATCAGCAGAAAGACCTGAAAAGATGAGTTTTGGAAAACCAAACTCATCTTTTATTTCTTTTGCACCGCAAACTACATAACCTCCGCCCATATTTGCAATATCATTAGCGAAAGCCGAAATGGTTTTTACAATACTCTTTACAACATTCCTGTCGCTGCCATTTTCTTTCCACTCAACTTTTTCGCTTTCCCTTAGAGAGAGTTCTTTTAAATTTATGTTATATGTCATATTGAATATCGTATATTACTTATAGTGTTTTTATAAAAACACATCTTTATTTCTTTAAATTAATGGTAAATCAAGGGAAACGATATGTCAAGAAAAATGCAAAAATTTGCTGCGAATTTCCATTTCATCATTTATATCACTAACAGGCGTGCCGCAAGCCGGTGAGGTTCTTTTTCTACAGAGTTATAACAAAATCCGTGTTCTGCTCAAAATCAGGGGTGAGCAAGTCTTGTTCCATGTATTTCTGTCACATTGCTATTTCTTTTTTGCTACAACCAAACAACTGCCGCCAAATAGAATTTTCTTATTATTTTCTATTTGTTTTACTTCAAACTGCAAAAGTCTTGTCAATAATTTGTTTGTAAATCCACCTTCATTAACATTATGTTCCTTTTGAGTTTTTTCAACTGTGCTTTTAGCAAATCCAAATAAATTTGGCAGTGTACGAAAAAACAAAATAGGCAAAACAAGAAATGAAAAAATATAAGTCGAATATACCATTTCAAATCCAGACCTGTTAAGTCTCTTTCTAAAATTTCGCAAAGTGTATCTTCTAAAGTGTCCTGCCTCGGAATCTTCTTTACTCCATAAAAATTGATATGCAGGAACCGTAATAAATGCATACCCATCCGCATCAGTTAATATACTATTGACTTTACTCAAAAAATCTATATCATTTTCAATATGCTCAATAACATCAAACAGGCCTACCGAAGGGATTGAACCTGCCTTAAATCCGACGTTTTCTAAATCGGAGCATACTATGTTCGTTAAGCCTCTTTTTTTAGCATTCAAACACCCTTGAATGCCCGGTTCTACCAAACAGGTTTGAATTTCATTTTCTTCCAATCCTTTTGACACAAAACCATTACCGCCGCCAATATCAAAAAATGGTTTATCTTTTGCATATCTTTTCACAAGGCTGATTACGCAATTGTTTCTATGCTTAAACCAAAAACTATTGTCTTCGAGACTGAAACAAACATCATGCCCACCAACTGGATAGGAAATTTCATTTATGTTTTTACTGAAAAAGATACCGTCTTTTTCGGTGAGGTTTTCTGTGTAGTTGTTGATGTTAAACGAGGACATAGACCTTTTATCCTTTATTGTACTGCTTATGCTTAACTTGCCGTTTTTGAGGCAAGCATATAAAGTGTATTAGGTGTAATAGTTAAGATAAGATCTGATATTTGTCGAGAATAAATATCATATTGATAAGGGAGTAAAAGATGAACAATCAACAAAAGATCATCAAAACAAAAGTCGGAATTCTTGAACCGGCAAGACAATTGGGAAATGTTTCTCAGGCCTGTAAAATCATGGGATATTCCTACTTTCATAATATATTATTCCTTTTCGTTAAATAACTTGCTGAGATTATTGGATATTTTTGTTCCGGTAAACAAGCCGCCATAATAGTAATCATTAAAGCCAGCTTTTTCCATCAACTCACCCACTTTTTTGATATCATAGCTAACTCTATATAGAGTAAAATTATCGCCGTCAAATGTAGCAAATGCAGCTCTATTGTCGAAATCTCTTGGTTGCCCTACAGAGCCAGGATTACAATATTTTTTTTCACCGCATTTAACTGATAATTGGACGTGAGTATGTCCAGAGGCAAAATAACTACCATTAATATTTTCAAAATAGTCTGTATTTGGCTCAAGGTATTCATCAATATTATCTACCCAACCGCCATGAACAAAATTTAGTTTGCCAACGGTCATTTTTTGCGGTAAGGATTTTAACCAATTTAAATTTTCTGATGAAATTATTTTCCTTTGATAGTCCAAACATTCATTAGCGCTGCGAGATCGAGGGCATTTTGTATTTGTTGTCAGATAAAAATCATGATTTCCCATAACAGATAAAATTTTTCTTTTTTTTAGTTCATCACAACATTCATTAATTTGCGAATAATAACCCGCGACATCTCCCAAATTATATATATTTTGAATCCCCATATTATCTATTTTATTCAAAACCTCGCATAGCGCCGAATAATTTCCATGAACATCAGATATCATTGCTATCATAAAATACCTTATCTGTTACATATCTGATAGCGTAGCCTTTTTTCTTATCTGCTTTACTATTAACCTTGTTTAATAAAAAATAATCAACGCTCAGTTCGCTCTCATTGAAACCAAACGCAACTCTTATGGAAGTTGCACTTGAAATCCTTGGATTGATTTCCAATAACTTAAGTCCTTGTTCAGTTAATCTGAATTGAAAATTTGTCGGCCCAATTGGTTTGAATATGTCTGCAATTACTAAAATTGCCTTTTCAAATTCACTATCAAATATTGTTTCGGCGGTATTGGTAAAACCTTCAACAGATAATTTACGTTTCAGAGTTAAGCAGTCTAACATTATATGGTTCTTATCAAAAAATGCAGATATAGAATATTCTTCGTTGTCATCTCCGATAATTGGTTGCATAATATAAGTATTTCCGATTTCATTTTTATATTTATTAAATAATTCGATATCGTTTATCTTTACTATTCCTTTTGAACCATAACCTCTAATGGGTTTGAGCAGAAAAGGTGTCGGTAAAATATCAAATTTTCTATCTATAAAAGTCGGTATCGCATAAACAAAACCTTCGGTTTCTTTAAGTTTTTCATAGAATTTCCACTTATCGGCACAAAGTTTAATCAATTCTGAATTATTTAACAACGGTAAAACCCCGAAGTTAATCAATTCTTCTTTATGATTGTTCCAGAGAATCATATCTTCTTCAATACAGGGGATAATCATATCTACGTTATATTTTTTTATAAAATTTTTTTTATACGGTAAATAGTTAGGTTTAAGTGTTTGGGGGGGGTTTTTTTGGTTATTGT
>Ga0099364_10008979_pt1 | contig 13956 bp, 11 predicted proteins | sample TergutTh196P3_FD_73070 | JGI IMG/M metagenome (GOLD analysis project Ga0099364, IMG submission 73070) | Microcerotermes parvus P3 segment gut microbial communities from Pointe-Noire, Republic of the Congo - Th196 P3 | ecosystem: Host-associated > Arthropoda: Insects > Digestive system > Gut ...
AAATTGGCGACGCCTACGACGGAAAGGTCAATGCCTCCCGTAATCATACACAGCATGATTCCCAGCGACATCAGCCCGAATTCCGGGAACGAGGCGCCCATGGTCTGAAAGTTGATGACGGTGTAAAATCTGCTGCCGAAAACGGCCATAAAAATCATCCAGGAAATCATAATGAGCAACAGGCGGGTTATGTGTATATCGTACTTGAAAATGGACAGGAAGCCCTTATTATTCGGTTTCATCAGCGAGCCTCCCTGTTTTTGCGCGGATTATACGCGCGGGGTCGTTCATGCGCATGACCTGATACGCGCTGACGCCCGTTCCGATAATTATCAGCATGCCAACTGAAAAACCTTGCCAGAAGGTTGGTATGCCCATCAGGATCAGCGAGTTTTGAACCATGACGATAAGTATCGTGCCCAGCATACAACCGAGTAGAGAACCTGCGCCGCCGGTTATGGCCGTGCCGCCCAGCACGACGCCCGCTATGACCATCATTTCCATGCCGAGCATATTAGTGGGGTGGCACTGCGTCATCATGCAAACGCGGATAAATCCCGCCAAACTGGCTGCCATGCCGACGCCCACATAGAGCAAAAATTTGATAAGCCATACGTTGAACCCGGCCCTGCGCGCGCTTGTCTCATTTCCGCCGATGGCGTAAAGTCCCCGTCCGAACATGGTATATTTCAGGACGAAGAAGGCTATGATCAGCACAGCCGCAAGAATTAAAAATGAAGGCGGCATCCGCGACGACAACCCGGACACTCTGTTACGCGCTATAAAGAGAGCGCTTGTTCCGAAGGACGACATACCCCGTGGTATGACGGCAAGCTGCCTTGAAGACAGAGCGCCCTGCATGAAGCCCCTGAACACGCTGGCGGTGCCCAGCGTGACAATAAGCGGCGGCAGTTTGAAAGTTGCGATCAAAAAGCCGTTTATCGCGCCAAGCACGGCCCCAATGGCGCAAACCATAATGATAGGCAGGAATATACCGCCCTCGTAGCCGATGTCCAGAAAAAACTTCGTCGTTACATAGATGCTGAGGGAGGCCAAAGCAGGGAAGGAGACGTCTATGCCGCCGGAAATGATCACCATAAACACTCCTATGGCCATCAATCCCGGAACAATCAGCGCCGAGGCTATATCAACGATGTTATTTGGCGTGAAAAATTGCCCCGACCGAGCCTGGATGATAAAAGCAATAACGATAATTACCAAAAAGATGTAAGTTTCATTGTGCCGCGCAAGTTTTCTAAGCTGCATCCGCCCGCCCCCTTACATCATATAACGAAACAGTTCCGCCGTGTTTGTTTCTTCGGGTTTGAGCGAGGCGGATATCCTGCCGTTGCGCATAATCAATATCTGGGAAGAATTGGTTAAAATTTCCGGAATATCGTCGGATATTATGATGATTCCCAGCCCCGCGTGGGCCAGTTTATGCAATATCTCGTGTATATCCCGCTTGGAGCCTATGTCCACTCCCACAGTCGGGCCGTTTAAGATAAGAACTTTCTGGTCGGTGGCAAGCCATTTGGCTAAAACGACGCGCTGCTGGTTCCCGCCCGACAGCGTGCTGCACGCATTATCAGGGTCGGGAGTCGCGACGCTGAGTTTTTGTACCAGGCGCGCGCCCTCATTCCGTCTTTTTTTGCCGCCAAGCAAGCCCATCCTGCCGGAGAGCTTGTCTATCTCGGCAATTATCGTGTTGTCTCCTATGCTGCGCGACAGAAACAATCCTTCGGTCAGTCTGTCCTCCGGCACATATCCTATACCGTTTTCGATTGCGCGCGCCGGTTTGTCCAGCACAATTTCTTTGCCGTCTACTCTGATGATCCCGCCATCCGCTTTGCGCATCCCGAAAAGCGAAAGAGCGAGTTCCGCGCGTCCTGAGCCCAAAAGCCCTGTGATGCCCAATATCTCGCCACGGCGGAGTGAAAAGCTTATATCCTCGAAAAAACCGTTAAGCTTGAGATTTTTTACATCCATAACCGATTCTTCCGAAACGTTTTGCGGCGTAAACGACAAATCCTCAAATTCCCGGCCGGTCATGTGGAAACTGAATTTTTTATAATCGAGTTCCGAAGTGTTCCCGGTGGCAACCAGTTCGCCGTTTCTCAGTATGGTAAAACGCTCGGAGATTTCAAAAACCTCGTCAAGTTTGTGGCTGACGAATAAAATTGCTATACCCTGGGCTTTCAAGTCCAGGATTATTTTAAATAAAGAGTTGACTTCCTTGCGTGTCAAAGCAGTTGTGGGTTCGTCCATGATGATGAATTTCGCGTCAAATATCAGCGCTCGGCAGATGGCGATCAATTGCTTACTCGCAACCGAAAGGGAGCCGACATGCGCGTCAAGATCCACGTCAAAATCAATCCTCGCCAGCGCTTCCTCGGCTATTTCGCGCATTCGTTTTTTATTTACAAGCTTCCGCTTGTTCGCCAGTTCGCTGTTAAACGCCAGGTTTTCCATCACTGACATATTAGGAAATATGGAAAAATCCTGATAAATGACCTGTATGCCGTTTATGATCGCCTCGATGGGCGAAATTTTTGCATATTTTTTACCGCCGATCTCTATATGGCCGGAGGTTGGCGCGTAGTCTCCCGATATTATTTTGATCAGCGTTGATTTACCACTGCCGTTCTCACCGGCAAGGCAATGTATCTCCCCGGGGTATATTTCCAAATTTATGCCGGTAAGCGCGTTAACGCCCGCGAATGACTTTCGTATATCGACGACTTTAAGAAAGCTTTGAGGCAAAGGGTTTCCATCCCTTCAATTTGCGCGGGACATCCTCTATTTTGACGTCCCGCGCGGTTTATATGTTTGGGAAGACGCTTCGTTTTTCTTAGAATCCGAAACTATCCACGTTTTCCGCGTTGATGACGATCCAGCCCTGTCCTTCAAGGACGGTGGAACTGCCGGGTTTGAACTGGAGATTCCTGTATCCATCGACGCCCAGGTCGCAGCCGTTTTCGACGGCCCCGCCGCGGAGCACGTGAAGCGCCATGGCCGCCATAGCTTTTCCGGCGAGTGCGGGATCCCACAGAGTCAATGACTTGACCGCGCCGCTCTCAAGGAGAGCTTTGTTGTCGGCCGGCAATCCGGTGCCTGAAGTGAAGGCCCTGCCTACCAGGCCGAGTTCGTTAATGGCGCGGGCGATTCCGGGCGCGTCGTAGGAAGAGGTACCCATGATGCCCTTGAGATCGGAATATTTTTTGAACATTTCTAAAGCGGTGTTGTAGGCTACGTCGCCGTTGTCCTCGGACTCGACGCGGGGCTCTGCTTCAAGCAGCGTCATGTTGGGATACGCAGCCTTCTGGTGGGCTACGCCGCCGTCCGCCCATTCGTTATGGGAAGCGTTGGTAACGTGGGCCACCATTGTGGTATAAAGGCCTTCTTCGCCCATTGCTTCGGCCAGATTGTCCATAATGAACGCGCCGTACTGCTCGTTGGAGAAGGCTTCGATATTGTAATGGACATTTTCAAGCGACGCGCCCTCATGGGCTATGACGATGATGCCTGCGTCCATTGCCGCTCTGAGAACCGGTTCAAGTGAGCCGGGGTCGACCGGAACCACGCAGATAGCGTCCACTTGCATCGCGATCAGATCCCTGATTAACTGCGCCTGAAGAGTCGCGTCAATTTCCGGAGTGCCTCTTTGATAAATATTTAGACCGGTTTCGGCGGCGTATTCCTTAACGCCTACGTCCATGCGAACAAACCAGGGGTTGGAAGCGTCTTTCGGCACCACCACGATTTCCCAGTCGGATTCCGCGGCAAATGAACAAGCCGCCAGACCAAACAACATAAACGCTGTGAGAATGAGAATCAGACATTTCTTCATGCATTTCTACCTCCTGAAATTTTTGGGTTAAACCCTGAATTTATATCACCGCGCGCAAAGCGTCGGGCAATACCGTTATTCATGCAGCAAATCCGCAGGCCAATAATGCAACGTTTTGTATAAAGGTTTCATTTTAAGAAATTATATCACGTTTCAACGGTTACAATATCCATAAGACAGAAAGCAACTTATAAATTCAATCGACCAATTCAAATCGAGGCAAATTTCATCCGTCATTTCCCTACTAAAAAACCTCCTAAAACGGTGCAAAAATTTTGCACCGATTAGGAGGTTTACACAATTTACGGTATGGTCTTGTTTTTTACCGCTATCCTTTTATCTTTTTTATAAAATCCGCTAAAACGTCCTCCATGTCCGGATGACCGATTTCCTGCAAGGTGTATTGCACTCGCGTGTTAGGCTTGTTGATCTTTATGACGCGCTTTAAATCCAGCGGCGTTGCTACGATTACGGAATCGCAATCGGTTTTATCAATAGTGGCGGCGAGATCGTTCATCTGTTCCTCGCCATAGCCCATAGCCGGCAGCAGTTTGCCGATATTCGGATAAATGCGGAAAGTCTCGGCCAATGTGCCCACCGCGTAGGGTCTCGGGTCGATAATTTCAGCCGCTCCGAAACGCAGAGCCGCGACGACGCCCGCGCCGATTTTCATCTCGCCGTGCGTGAGAGTTGGGCCGTCCTCTATTACCAGAACCCGTTTTCCGTGAATGATTTCGGAATTTTCCACGCTTATCGCGGAGGCGGCGTTTATCACTGTTGCCTTGGGATTTACCCGCTCCGCGTTACTTCTGACCGTTTGAATATTTTCAAAATCCGCGCTGTCGATTTTGTTTATAACCAACACATCCGCGAGACGCAATCCCACTTCGCTCGGATAATAATAAAGTTCATGCCCCGGCCTGTGCGGATCCATCACTAAAATCATCAAGTCGGGATAGTAGAACGGAATGTCGTTGTTTCCGCCGTCCCATATGACAACATCGCAGCCATCCGGGTCGTTTTCCGCCGCGCGCAGGATTGCTTCATAATCCACGCCCGCGTAAATTACGTTTCCGCGTACAACATGAGGTTCATATTCCTCCATCTCTTCTATGGTACATTTATGAGTGGTAAAGTCCTCAAAAGTGGCGAAGCGCTGCACCTTCTGCGCTTCGAGATCGCCGTAGGGCATTGGATGGCGGACTGCAATCGGTTTTAAACCGTGGGCTTTTAAAATCGCCATTATGTGAAATGTGGTTTGGCTTTTGCCGCTGCCTGTTCTCGACGCCCCGATTGCGATTACCGGCTTTTTGCTTTTGATCATTGTGCTTTTATAGCCCAGTAACGTAAAATCCGCGCCGGCGGCGTTTACCTGAGCCCCGATACCCATCACCGCCGGGTAGGGGAGGTCGCTGTAGGAAAAAACGCATTCGTCGGCGTCCAGGTCTTTTATCAATCGTTCCAGTTCATCCTGCTCGTAGATTGGTATACCTTCGGGATATAGTTGACCGGCAAGCGCGGCCGGGTATTTGCGATCAGCTATGCCGGGAATTTGGGCGGCAGTGAAAGCTACAACCTTATAAAATGGTTTATCCCTGTAAAAGGTATTAAAATTGTGAAAATCACGCCCCGCGGCGCCGATGATAATTATTTTCCTGGGTTCCATGAGTAATCCTCCCTATAGAGTAAGCTGCCGGTTATTATACACCTCATTAAGGATACTTTGTTATCATTTTTGTTTTTCAAGCCATATTTTTACCGTTATTTCTCAGTGAGTTTCAAGGTATTACAATATATATAAATTTTTCGTCAGCCTTTGTGTTTGAGGGTTATAATTTGTTGCAGGCAAAATTCTCTTTACTGAGACGGTCAAAGAAGCTATAGAAATAATGACCACATTTTGGTAGTTTGAAATGGGTGGATTCTTACCAAAACAAAATCGAAAGAAGTGCTGATTCGGAGGAATTTCAAAATGAAAGAGCTCAATGATTATCCTGTTCTAAATCCTGGTATGACCGCTAAAACCGACTTTGCTGATGCAACGGTAAAAAACTTAGTCGATGCAGACGAAATTACCCGGTTTATACATGAAGATTTCCCTATTCGTACTATCAAAGAAGAATTGGAAAAAGTTATAGAAAACAAGGCAAAAGAATTGGAATTGACGCATGATCAGATAATGAAAATACTGCGAAAAAAATGCGGCGAGGTTAATGTTAAGAACTGGCTTAGCGGCAAAGCAAAAGCATTGACCAAAGACTCTGCTTTAAAGATAGCATTTGCACTTAAAATGAGCTATAACGAAGCTTCCTGGTTTTTAATGCAAAGTTGTTGGCTTGACGGGTTATATTTGCGTGATTATAAAGACATTATTTATAGGTTTTGTATTGAGAATAAAATGGATTATGAACAGGCAGAAACGTTCATAAAAGAGCACTCATACCTGGATAATATCCCAAACCCAAATGTAAAACCCAGCTTTGGATATGGAATGGCTGTCACAATGGCTCTGGATAACGAAGCGAAAAAAATAATTAAGGACAAAGATGACTTAGAAGTCTTTTTAAGAAAAAACAGGGAATATTTCGGAACATTTCGCAGGAAGGCATACGAGAAATTTACCGAGTTGCTTAATTACGTTAAGTATGATTATGCAAAAGCAAAAGATTCTTCGAAAGATATCCCTACCGATGAAGAAATCTGCAATTTGATCACAATGGGAATTCCTTCTTTACAGGGGAAAAAAGCCGTTATCAACGACGTTATAAAAAAGATAGCCGATGAAGCTCTTCCAAGAACAACATTATCGGAAATAGTCGGCAAGCAGGAGGTATACCGCGGCGGGAATAATACCGGAAAAATTACGGAAGTAAAGAGAAAGCATTTAATCCTCATGTGGCTTTACGTAAATGCAGGCACTCCAGATTTTTACGACAGCGATTATTCGGATAAAGAAACTGCTTTTAACGAATGTATTATGGATATTAACGACCACCTTTTAGACCCCTGTGGCATGCCATTAATCGATCCCAGAAATCCTTTCGATTGGATTGTAATGAAAGCTATTCATTATGCTTATTTTTCAAGTGATAATGAGGATGATACTGATACGGTAGATAGGATAAATGAAATAATGAATTTGTTATTTAACCGGAGCGATGTGAATGCAAACGCTGATTGACGTAAACGGCAACGGATTGTTGCGGTTGGCCGGGATAAATTATGAGCTGCTTGGAATTGCCGGACAGGGCGGGTCATCCATCGTTTATAAGGCCAGAAAAGAGGGCAAGGCTAAAAAATACATAATTAAAGAATTTTACCCCTATGATTTAGCCGTCGGGCGAAATGAAGACGGATCAGTTTGTTTCGCGGACGATATGCATGATGTGCTCGAAAAGCGTAAGTTACGTGCGCTGAGGGAATCGAAAATAGTTGATATTCTGCGGCACGGAAACGAAAATAATGATCCTTGGTTTTTGGACTACGGCGACCCGATACACGCTAATAATACTCTATATACAATAATAGATACTGAAGCCGGGGAAATGCTTTCCGAAAAGATTAACAATGGTTTTTTTGATGACAAAGCTTTTGTAGATATTTGCGATTGTGTCTTGATGATTCTCAACGCATTGGAACCTATTCATGATAAAGGGTATCTGCATCTGGACGTTTCGCCCGACAATATTCACGTTTCCGATTTAAACATCATGCGTATGATTGATTACAACAGCGCCTTTCCCATCTCCGGCGAACCAAGCGAATTTCTTCCCTCATTTAAAAAAGGTTACGCTGCTCCAGAGCTAAAAAAAGCGATAGATGCCGGTAAACTCAGCTTTGCCACCGATTTATTCTCAGTTGCGGCAATTTTTTTCGAGCTGCTTATTGGAAGACCGCCCGAGGAAAATGACTGGATAAATCGTTCTCGCTGGCGGTTAACATCTGAAAAGGGTATTTTAAAAGGCGCGTCGGAGTTATTGATAAAAAGCACTAATTCATTTTTAAGAAAGAACTTATCGAATTTGCCGGAAATACGTCTGCAAAGCGTTGCACAAATGCGAGACGAAATTGAGCGGCTTAAGAAATTGTGTGAAGTCATAACTCTCGTCAACAGTCCCAAAAGGCCGAACCCAAATTTTGTTTGCAGGGAAGATGAGATTGAAAACATCGGAAAATTTCTCGATACTGACAGCTACGTTATTTTGGAAGGTATGGGTGGAATCGGGAAAACCGAGTTGGCAAAGAAATACGCCTGGGATAATCGGGATAAATATGACGCGGTGCAGTTTATCACTTACAGCGACAACTTAATGTCAACTGTTGCGTTGTCATTGAAATTTCACAACTTCGACAGAGCCAAAGAAGCCGAATATCAAACTCTATACGGCGAGGAAGCTATCCGCTATATGTACCGTGATAAGGTAAAATGCTTAAAAAAAAGAAGCGATTCCTCGCCGTGCTTAATAATAGTGGATAACTATAATGTACAGGCCGATGATGACTTTGCCGAATTCGTTTCCGGCGAATATAAAGTTATATTTACGTCCAGAAGCAAGCATGGCGGCAGCGTCCTTGAGATTACTGAATTGAAGGACGGGAGCCATTTATTAGAGCTGTTCCGTAAATACTATGCGCCGATAAAGCTGTCTGTTGAAAATGAGCCTATCGTAATGGATATCATACGGTTGCTCTTAGGCCACACAATGACCGTTATGCTGATAGCCACCGCGATGGCGGACAGCTATAAAACTCCCTCTGAAATGCTGGTACTGGTCAAGCAAAACCTTGTACCCAACCTAACGACCAAAATTTTAGCAAACAAAGAGGAAATGAAATATGACGTAAAGGAGCAGATTATTTCAAGCCATTTAACCAATCTTTTTGATTTGGCAAATATACGCGCTAACCCGGAATTTGCTAAGATTATGGTGAATATGTCCATCATTTCCTATTCCGGTATTAGAATACGTGACTTTTACCACGGAATAATGATGGACAAAAATTTAGGAGACGGAAACGAATGGATTGATAAGTACAAGGAAATAACAGAAAATCCCGATTATACGGACATCAACAGGCTTATCAGATTGAGATGGATACAACTGAACACGGAATCAAATTATATTTCTCTTCATCCTGTAATTTCCGAAATTGTTTACAAGGAATTAAAACCGGACAGTGTGAATTGCCGTAATTTAGTACAATATCTCGACAGTGATTATGCCAAGTATTTTTATCTAAATTGGAAATTCAAAAATGATACTGATGATGAAGCAGAAGCCGACGATGAAAAATATGACTTAGGCGATATGTTAAAACTAGCCTGCGAACGGATTACTGACGAAACAGAGGTAACAGCGGAATTACATAGCTCATGCGCGATAGTATATTTTCTTCTTGGGCAATATGCTGTTGCGTATAAATTGCTCATAAGTACACTATCCATGGCTAAAGGAATTTTAAATATTGACCCAGAGGTAATAGCCGATATTTACAACCTTTTAGGGGAAGTTTGTATAGGAATGGGCGAATTTTCTGAGGCATTAGGCTATCTTGACACAGCGCTGTCTATATATCAAGGGCTTGAGGATGATGAAGGCTGCTATCAGGCGCAAGCCTACATTTACAATAAAATGAGCTTGATATGTACATCAATGATGATGTTTGACAAAGCAACGGAATATAAGGATAAATCGGCGGAGCTTACTAAAAAAGCGAGAAGTGAAGATGAAAGCGTGTTTTTGCCTGGCATGGATTATACTTCATTTATGCAGGCGGAAATAAGCAACAGAGAAGGAGAGCACCATCTTTTAATGGGGGATTATGACAAAGCGTATACTTGTTTCGCCCGCGCCTATAAAATTTATAAGAAGGATAAAAACGAAGATCGAATAGAGATGGTTCAAACACTAATCGGTCTTGGCCAAGCAAATTTAAATCGTGGTAATAAGCGGCAGGCTTGGGCTTGTCTTGGTTTGGCGTTAAAGCTGAACAGGAAATACTTCGGCGAAAACCATCCACGAACAGCTCAAAATTATGTCTTAATCGGTTATGTTTTTATTGCTTATGATAAATTTGACGATGCTTTGAATTATTTCGAAAAGGCATTGGATATACAGCAATTAAATTATCCGGAAGAACACCCGGATTTTGCCATTACATTTAACGCTATCAGCCTTGTTCATTTACTTCTTGAGGACTATGCCAAGGCGATTGAATACGCGGAAATATCGTTGAAAAAAGGGAGGATGTCTTTGGGAGAAACTCATCCTGTCGTTGCCGAAGCGTACGTGTGGATCGGAGAGGCTCAAAAGAAAATTGGTGAAAATGTAAAGGCGCAAAAGAATTTAAATATTGCATTGAAAATATACACTGAAATCAACCCAGAGCATCCTATGATTGAAGAAATAAAAGACTCGTTGAAAATGTAAAAGTATGTTGTCACTAAACACCTTTCATCGCATTTACTTCATCAAGAAACGCTCTCGCTAACATCCCTTCATCAAATGGTCGGAGGTTTTTTAAAAAAAATCGTTTCCGACAAACCGGAAAAACATGATTTACCATTTAATTAGAAGCAGATCAAGTTACAAAACAAAACACTTCCAACAATTGCGAAAGAAAGCATGAATTATGAGCCGGGCTTTTTTAATACCCTAAAACGAAACCGACATTCAAAATAATCATGCTTTAGCATTAAAGCATAAGAAGTTTCAAAAGGGATCAATCAAACCAAAACGCTTCCGACAAACATAAAAAAACTGCTTTATCATCAGGGCATAAGGAACAAACATGAACACACAACGCGCATTTAGAACCATCAGAATGCAGGCCGAGTGAATACGATGGCGGCGGGTAGGAAAGGAGGAGGAGCTATAAAACCCCCGCCGAGTAATGTGCCGTACATTCTGATGTATAGGACTGTCGATTTGAAGAAAGGGGTTTTGAGCATGTATTTGGAAGTTTTGCCGGGGATTTTTCGCCATGATGAATTTTTCGGGATCGTAACTTCTACTAATAGATCAGGAGCATTTATCCATCTTAAGTCAGGGGACGGGCAAGAACTTCCAGCGGCTTACTCGTTCTGTAATGCTTCAGTCGGAGATCACGTATTAATATCCGTGCGGCGTTTTGATCCTGACAGAGAAACACTCCTCGTTAACGTCGACAGCATCTTCACCGAGGTTGGCTTCAAGCGCGCGGCAGCTGCATAACGCATGTAAATTAATATAGGTTTTTTTGAAACCTAAATAAAAAGGAGGCAGTAATCATGAAAAAGGATGACGGAGATTGGCGGAAAGTTGGACGTGATGTTAAAGAAGCCGCGGATATTGCTAAAGCTGTAGCAACTGCCATAACAGCCGCGATAGGAGTAATTATTGCTATAAATAAATTGAAGAAATGACAACAATAAGGCTTGGATGACCCGTACGCTCGGATTTTGGGGAGATTTGGGTTTTGTTTCAATTCACCCGCGTTGTTCGTTCAGAGTACAGCGCGGGTGAGACCATACATTTCCACGAGGAGGTTAAATTTATGGGTAAATGGTTTAAAGTGCCATGTGAAACATGCGATGAAACAGGCAAAATATGCCAGGATTGTGGAGGCGAAGGAACACTGGATTGCGATTGTGATTCCGATGACGAATGTGACATGTGTGGCGGAAGCGGAAGTTATGATTGCCCGGCGTGCGTTGATTGCTCCGCTTGTGATGGAAAAGGATACAATGAAGTATATGTCGACGAATGTCACGAATGTGGAGGAGTCCGCACTGTTGAATGCGATTGCACGGGCGGTTCAGGCAAGAAAGCAGCCGATGATGACTGCTATGCATGTGGCGGAGACGGAGAGCACACATGTCCTGCTTGCAGGGGAAATGGATACGATTTGAATGACTTGGAAGAGCATGGAATAGATCCAAGCCTTATATAAAGGAGAAAATGTCATGCCAATTACGATTACCTTATCAAAGCCAAAGGATTTTCAAAAAACACTTTTGTTATTGAAAGACGACGCGCAAAAATATAATGTTTCTTTTAATGGAAAAGAACACAATGGATTTGCTTCCGGTTATGGATTTGAAGCGAGCTATATTGTCCTTGCAGATAAAATTTCCATAACCGTGCATAAAAAACCACTTATCGTATCTGCTTCAACAGTTGTAAAAGAAATCACAAATTACGTTAGGGGATTGGCGGTATGAAAAATATGCTGACAGAACTGGTGTATATCATTGACAGAAGCGGTTCTATGAGCGGATTAGAGGGCGATACAATCGGCGGATTCAACGCTATGCTAAAGGAACAGCAGGCGCTTGAAGGCGAAGCGGTGCTAACCACGGTACTTTTTGACGACAAGTATGAATTGCTGCATGATAGGATCAATATTAGAGGGGTTGCACCCATGAATGAAAAGGATTATTTCGTACGCGGAAGTACGGCGCTCCTTGATGCTGTCGGTAAAACAATCAATAAGGTTAAGCGGGTGCAAAAGAATTCAACTGAGGATTATCGCGCCGATAAGGTGATGTTCATTATTATCACCGACGGTTTCGAAAACGCGAGTTGTGAGTACACGGCAGAATGGGTAAAAGAACGGATTGAACGCCAAAAACAAAAGTACGATTGGGAATTTATTTTTATTGGAGCTAATATGGATGCTATCACAGAAGCTGGTAAATTGGGCATCTCCGCCGACCGAGCTCAGAATTACCACGCCGATTCCATTGGAACCAGTAAAGCGTTCGCTGCAATGTCGGCCGCCTCAACTGGATTAAGAACAGGTAAAGGGCTTTCGAATTGGGCGAACGCAATAAAAGTAAAATGAAAAAAGCCTCTTTTGTTGGCAGCGGCATGGCTCAAATTCCTCTGTCGGACGCTGTTTGGTAACCGGGCATGGAATTTTGAACATAAACGGGATATCTTGACAGTTATCTCGCCGTGCGGAGCGCAGGTCGTAAATATTTCAATATTATCGTAAGAATTTGTATGGTAATGAACCCTTGTACGGGGTTATGCTTTTAACGTTTCCAATTAATAATGGGGGATTGTCCCAAAAAACAGGAGGAATTGTCTATGAGCGCAAGAAGAATTATGTTACTTTGTGTTTCGGTTATCATGAGCGTAGTTTTGCTGACCGCGTACGCGGGGCCGGGCATGTCGGCGGAAAACGTAACTCTGAGGATACTGGCGGGGCAATCCACGACTGACGCGGGTATCGAAAGAATGATCAGCGAGGCTTTCGCGGAGAAGTACCCCAATGTTACGCTCGATTGGGAATGCGTTGACTGGGGTAGAGACTTTCAGTCCAAAATGCAGGTTTATATGCAATCAGGGCTGCCGGACGTAATGGTCGGCAAGGCGCAGGACGTTGCAACATACGGTTCGTTGGGGCTTCTTGGTGATATGGCCGGGAAATCGTACCTAAACGAGGTTCTCGACGCGGCGATCCCCGGCGTAACGCTCGACGGCAAGGTTTACGGCCTCACATATAACGCGCTTTACCAGGGCGTTTATTATAACAGGGAGCTTTTCTCAAAGTTCGGCGTTAAAATTCCCGATAATTTCACGGAATTGCAGGCTGCCATAGACACGTTCAATTCAAACGGCATCATGCCGTTTGCGACGCATATGGTGGATTTGTGGAGCATTGGAAACGTTACGATGCAGTTTGCCGTAAACGACGTTTTCCGTAAAACTCCGGACTGGGGCGACAGGTTTCGCGCGGGGGAGGTAAACTTCGCCGATTCTCCCGAATACAGACACTGCTACGAATATAACAAACTTATTTATGACAATACATGGAAAGATCAGACATTCTCGATGGAACAGACCGCCTGTGACGCGAGAATGGTTTTCGGCGAAGCGGCCATGAAGGTATCGGGCTCCTGGTCGATTCAGAATTTCCTCGATATTGACGAAGATTTCGATTTCGGCGTATTTCCATTCCCAAATCAGGACGGCGATTCAAAGCTCCTGTTTGAGCCCAACATCACGTTTATGAAGAGCGCCGCGAGCCCTCATCAGGAAGCTATCGATCATCTGTTTGAAGTGCTGACAAACGACAAAGAGCTAGCGCTTCGTATATACGATTTTACAAAAACAGCG
>Ga0099364_10008980_pt1 | contig 13954 bp, 13 predicted proteins | sample TergutTh196P3_FD_73070 | JGI IMG/M metagenome (GOLD analysis project Ga0099364, IMG submission 73070) | Microcerotermes parvus P3 segment gut microbial communities from Pointe-Noire, Republic of the Congo - Th196 P3 | ecosystem: Host-associated > Arthropoda: Insects > Digestive system > Gut ...
TGGAATACCTCCTTTATAGAGACCTTGAAGATAATTATGAATTATGAATTATTATGATTTATGGTTCGGCTCGAAAAAAAAAGATGAGTGCAAATAATATCTGTATGCTTTGTTTTCCTTTTTTATATTTATTATTGAATATTGTTTGTTGAATATTGAAAAACAACAATATTCAATATCCAATATCCAATTGCAAGTAAACAGTCCCGTAGCTCAGTTGGTTAGAGCACTACACTGATAATGTAGGGGCCGGCAGTTCAAATCTGCCCGGGACTACCAAGTATATATTTTTTATTTTAGATTTTCGATTACATAAACAATCAAAAATCAAAAATCAAAAATCAAAAATTTTTGGGGGGTTAGCTCAGTTGGCCAGAGCGCCTGCCTTGCACGCAGGAAGTCAAGGGTTCGACTCCCTTACTCTCCACAAATAAATGTTGTGAATCAGCGTTTTATGATGATTGTACACGAAAAAGTGCACGAAATACGAGCGGTGGCAATATCGCTTGTGTTTTGTTTTACTCAAAAACCCCAGTCTACAATCAATTTATTTTACTTTTACTTTTTTATTATTTCTATATTTGTCCATATTTGAGACTATTACACGTTCTTGTGGGGCTAATCCATCGATTACTTCCACAAATTCGAAATTGCTGTCGCCTAAAATTACTTTTCGCGGCGTTGCTTCACCTCCGCTAACCACCCACATGTCATATTCTCCTCTTCCTGAATAGTATCCACCGTTTGCTATTCTCAATGCGCTCTCCTTGAACGACGACACAACGTGCACGTCGGTTCTCAATCCGGCTCGCAGTCTCGGATGCGCGCTTTCAGCAAGTTCGATGTTGAAGGTTATCGTTCCGTTTCTAACAGATGGTCGTATGTTCGACACTGTTCCGTCCAATCTCAACGTGCCTATTCTCACTGTTACGTCGCTGCCTGCTCTCAACCGGTCTGCGTATACGTCAGCCAATTCGCCTTCCACTTTGAATCGGCTTAAGTCAGCAAGTCTCACTAATTCTGAGCCTTGCGCTACATTGCTTCCTATTTCGTCCTTCACCCACGTCACTATTGCATCGGCGGGCGAGCGTATTTCCGAAGCCTCCAATTTATTGGCTATTTCGTTCAGAGCGCGGGCATGTATCGCAAATTCTATTTCCTGCACGTTCAGGTCAGCCTGCGAAGTGGCTTCGAAGTTGCGCGCCGACTGCTCCATACGTCTAAATTCCAATTGCGCCGTTTCGTTTTGCAGGCGCACGTTGTTCACCTGTTCTTTGCTCGAACCGCCCAAACTTTCCATGTGCAGTTCGTTGCGCAGGTCTGACGCCAATTTTTCCAATTTGAGCGCTTCTATCTGCAATTGCAGATTTCGGTCTGCCAATTGCGTTGATGTGTTTACCTGCGCCTGTTGCAACTTGCTTTTCTTTATTTCCTGCTCATCGAGCATGCGCTGATATTCGTTGCGCACATTCGCTAAATCAAGCCGCAAAATAATATCGCCTTCCTTCACCGAATCGCCGGGGAAATGCACGATTTCAACAACTTGCGAATTGATAGGCGACGCTATAATGCGCTCAAAATAAGGGACTACTCTTCCCGACGCCGACATCGAAATTTCTATCGGTCCCATCGTTGCCTCCGAAACGGTGATTTCATCGGAAGAAACCGACGTCTTCAGTTTGCCGGTCACTAACCATAGTCCTACTACTATCGTTGCCGTTATGGCTGTTGCCTTGGCAATATTCAGGTTACGTTGCCTGATGATTACTTCTTTTGGTAATACCCTGTCCATTTTTATACAATTTTTTAATGATTTACAATTTTGAACATAGTATTACAACAACCGTGCCAAAATTTTCAAAATGTTGAAAATGTGACATATAACAAAAATGAGGCAAAAAAAACTGTCCATTAATGGACAGTAGTGTCCAAAAATGGACAGTTGGGTTTGAAAAATTCCCGTAAAAGCGCGAAAACACAATGTTTTTGATTTTTTTTCATTTTTTATGAAAAAAAAATTGGATTTATGAAATTTAGTTTGTATTTTTGCGGTAAATTTAGGAGTTAGGATTAATAAATATACATCAGATGATACTTGAGTTAAAAATCAAGAATTTTTTATCGTTCAAAGAAGAGGCGACGTTCAGTTTTGAGGCTACAAAAGATAAATCTTTTGAAGATTATCAAGTTGTTGAGGTAGCCCCCAATGCACGTATTTTAAGACTTGCCCTCGTGTATGGAGCCAACGCTTCGGGTAAGAGCAATTTGATAAATGCCTTTGAGTTTATTCGATTTTTTTGGCTTAACAATCCTGACAATAAAGATAAATCGACCGAAGTTGTTCCGTTTTTATTAGACCAAACAACACCAAATGAACCGTCTGAATTTTCTTTGATATTCTACATTGGAAGAACAAAATACATGTATAGTCTGAAATTGGACAAAAAAACAGTTCTTTCAGAAAATCTCTCTATGTATCAAGGAACACGTCCGTCTTTGATTTTTACTCGGAAACTGCATAACGGTGTTTCAGAAATAACGTTCAATTCCAAAAGAATAAAAATAAGTCAAACGGCAAAAGACGAAATCACAATACGCTGTTTGACAAATATGTCAGTATTGGCAGCCTATAATCAAGTCAATGTTGCTTTTCCTGAAATGGAAAATGTAATAAAATGGATTAAAACACAATACTATGTACCTTATAATGAATCCAATACCGTTGGGCTTATAAAATATGTAGAAGAGATAATAACAAAGGATAATCCCTCGAAAGATTTGATTCTAAACTTTTTACAGCAAGCGGATTTTAACATAACCAACGTCAATACTGGAATAATTGAAAATGACAAAACTGAAACGGAATTTGAGCATAGGATTATTAACAAAGAAGGTAAAGAGGAATTTTTCAGATTATTAAAAAAAAACCAGTCAAAAGGAACTTTACGCACATTCGGCTTGGCTGGAGCAATTTGCAAAACCATAGAAGCAAACGCTTTTTTGGCGATAGATGAAATAGAATCTTCTCTACATTCTTTATTAGTTGAATTTATCATTGAATACTTTTTTAAACGGAAAGGTCAATCCCAATTGCTCCTAACAACTCACTATGACGGACTTTTGGAAGAAGACGACCTATTCCGCAAGGATAGTATTTGGTTTACGTACAAGAATAAGAACGGTTCAACGGAATTGTACTCTTTGGCTGATTTCAGGGGAATAAACCGTATTGCCTCATTGCAGAAGGCTTATAAATATGGTAAGTTTGGAGCAGTACCAAATATTTTATAAATATGGGACGAAAACAAAAAATACGAGAGTCTAAACCTGGCATATACATAATCGGCGAAGGGATTACAGAGCAATACTATTTCACGCATATCAAAAGATTGTTTGGTTTTCGTTGTACCATTAAGCCTCGATTTTTCGGAAATACGTGCATTGCCGAAATAGGAAAGAAAATAGAAGAATTGTTGCTATCTGATATTTTTGTTATCTGCGTTTTTGATGCCGATGTTTCTACACATAATGAAAGCGAGCGCAAAAAATTAGAACAACTTCAGAACAAATACCGGAATAACAAAAATATACTTCTATGCGACAGTTTGCCATCGATTGAATATTGGTTTTTGTTACACTTCGAGCATACAAACCGTTATTTCAAAAATGCTAAGGCTGCCGAAATAGCATTGAAAAAGTATATAAACGGCTACGAAAAAAAGGCATTGTTTCTTGAAAAACAGAAATGGGTATGCGATATGTGCGCAGAAAATAAATTGGAACAAGCCATTGAACGCGCCAAACAGTTTGAGACTGGGAAAGGTTCATATACAAAAATATATAAAACATTTGATATATTTCAAGCCCAATGACAAAAAAAATACATCAGACATTGTTAGAGCGCGTCAGGAAAATCAAGCATGTTGCCCTTGATATGGATGGCACTATCTACAAGGGTAGTACGCTGTTTCCGTATACTGTTCCTTTTTTGGCTCTTTTGAAAAATATGGGAATAGGGTACTCTTTTTTGACAAATAATCCGTCGAAAAGTGTTGCCGATTATCTGAAACATCTCGAAAATATGGGATTGCCGGCAACTGCCGATGAATTGTACACAACCGTGCAGGCTACCATCAATAGTCTGAAAACGACCTATCCCGCAGCGGAACGTTTGTTCATATTGGGAACGCCAAGCATGATTGGCGAGTTCGAAAAAGCAGGCTATGTTTCAACAGCCGACGACCCGTGCGATGAGCCAGATGCTGTTGTGGTAGGTTTCGACATGAGTTTGACATATCCGCGTTTGTGTCGCGCTGCATGGTGGATTCATTGCGGAAAGCCATATCTGGCAACTAACCCCGATTGGGTCTGTCCCACCGACCAGCCCGTTATTTTGGTCGATTGCGGCTCAATATGCGCCATGCTCGAAAAGGCTACCGGACGCAAGCCCGACGTCACACTCGGAAAACCGCAGCCCGAAATGCTCGACGGCATACTCCAAGCACACGGTTTATGTCCATCAGAAGTTGCAATGGCAGGCGATAGAATATATACCGACATGTTGATGGCGCACAAAGCCGGAGCCTTTGGAGTACTTGTGTTGAGCGGCGAAGCAACATTGGAAGACGCGCAAAAAGCCGACCCGCAACCCGATATTACTTTGCAAAGCATTGAACAATTGGGAGAATTGTTGGTAGAAGCGAAAAATTTTAAAAAAAGTATTATCTTTGCACCGCGTTGTTTAACATTTTCTAAAATATGACTGAAAAAGAAAGAGAAAGAGGCATATATAAGGTGACCATCGTTGGCGCGGTTGTCAATGTTTTGTTAGTGCTGTTCAAGTTCATAGCGGGATTTTTCGCCAACAGTTCGGCAATGATAGCAGACGCCGTTCATTCGTTGTCAGATTTTTTTACCGATGCAATTATAATTGTTTTCGTGCGCATTGCGAATAAGCCAAAAGACAAGAACCACGATTACGGACACGGCAAATTCGAGACTTTCGCCACCTTACTGATTGGTATTGTGTTATTTGCAGTGGGCTTGGGCATCGCATGGAGCGGAGGCGTGAAAATTTTCGCTGTGATAAAAGGCGAAATTCTGGCAAGCCCCGGTATGCTCGCATTAGCAGCGGCAATCGTATCTATCATATCAAAGGAAGTCCTTTTTCGATATACCGTTATTCGTGGTCGTATATTAGATTCGGAGGTTACTATCGCCAATGCCTGGCATCACCGTAGCGACGGTTTTTCGTCGATAGCTACTGCCGTCGGTATAGCCGGAGCCATTTTCTTAGGTCCGAAATGGACAATTTTAGACCCCTTGGCTGCGCTATTTGTCAGTTTCTTAATAATCAAAATGGCGGTTAAACTAATGTTCCCCTGTATTGATGAGCTAATGGAAAAGTCGCTGTCCGACGAAATAGAAAACGAAATAATCGGAATAGTGGAATCATTCGACGGGGTTAGCGATTTGCATAACCTGCACACAAGGAAAATGGGCAACAAATGCGCTATAGAGTTCCATATCAGGATGGACGGGAAAACATCGCTATCCGAAGCGCACGACAAGGCTACGGAAATAGAACTTCAACTAATGGAACACTTTAAGTACAGAGCCCACATAATCATACATACCGAACCGGCGAAATAATTTTCAGTTATAAAAAATTCAGTTATTCAGTTATTCAATTATTCAGTTATTCATATTCAGTTATTCAAAAATGAAGAAACATATTCCAAATATCATCACTTGCTTAAACTTGTTTTGCGGCTGTATGTCTATTGTTTCAACGTTCAATGGCATGTTGTCAGCGGCTGCTTATTTCATACTTCTTGCTGCCGTTTTTGATTTTTTTGACGGTTTTGCGGCTCGTTGGCTTAAAGTCTCTTCGGAGATTGGGAAGCAGCTTGATTCTCTGGCTGATATGGTCAGTTTCGGCGTTGCGCCGGCATCAATAATGTATTGGTTGCTGTGGAACGCCGGCAATAAATATAATGTACAGTTACCGGTAGAAGTAGAGCAGTTCAACTACTACGGAGATTTGATAGCTCCGGCGGCATTTCTCATTGCCGTATTTTCGGCATTGCGATTGGCAAAGTTCAATATTGACAGTCGGCAAAGCGATTCTTTTATAGGTTTGCCAACGCCTGCCAATGCGATATTCATCTGTTCGTTGGCGTTCATATCATTAGACTACGCGCTACCGTTCATAGACAACATATTTTTTCTACTTTCCGTCACCGTCGTTTTTTCTTTTTTGTTAGTAGCCAATTTGCCTCTTTTTTCGCTTAAATTCAAATCATTCGGTTGGAAAGGCAATAAAATACGGTATATTTTCGTTGTTATTTCGGTATTGATACTGTTAATACTGCATTTTGCGGGATTAGCCGTAGTAATTTTGGTATACATTATATTATCGGTAGTAACGAACGTAAACATTTTTCGACAAAAAAGCGGATGAATTATTTGGCGCATACATATCTTTCAGGCGATAATGACGACATCAAGCTCGGCAATTTTCTCGGCGATTGGGTAAAAGGCAGCGATTACCTCAACTATTCCGAGGATATCAGGACCGGAATAATGTTGCATCGAAATATTGATTCCTTTACCGACCGTCATTCTATCGTCCGCGTCGGCGCAAGTCGTTTCAAATCGCGCTATGCCCGCTATTCAGGCATTATCATTGATATAATTTACGACCATTTTTTAGCTCACAATTGGAAAGATTTCTACAATATGCCTCTTCGCGATTACGTGAACCGCCTGCATAATGTGGTGCTGAACAATTTCGGACTTTTTCCCCTGCGCCTGCAAAATTACCTGCCGGGGTTTATGAACGAACGCTGGATAGAGCGTTACGCAACCCTTGAAGGTATACGTGATGTGCTTGATACTATGTCGAAACGCACTTCTTTGCCCAACGAAACCGAATTTGCAATTTCGGTAGTGGAAGCATATTATAATGATTTCCATCACGAATTTTTCAATTTTTTCAGTCAAATAATTGAATTTGTTGAAAATAAGTTCATGATTTCAATCCTAAAACCAAATATGTAAAAAAAAAATCATCATTTTTTTCAACAAAATTTCATTTTTATTTTGTAGATTCAAAAATAATATATTTCTTTGCACTTTATTTTTTATCAAAACCAAATTTATTAATTTAATACATAAATTATATGTCAGATATTGCATCAAGAGTAAAATCTATTATCGTCGACAAATTAGGCGTCGATGAGAACGAAGTTACCCCCGAAGCCAGTTTCACGAACGATTTAGGAGCTGATTCACTCGACACTGTCGAACTGATAATGGAGTTCGAAAAGGAGTTTAACATTGGTATACCCGATGACCAGGCTGAAAGCATTGCCACTGTTGGCGCTGCTATCAAGTTTATCGAGGATAACGCTAAAAAGTAATTTGTTTTAAGTTGTGTACTATGCAATTAAAACGAGTTGTAGTAACCGGACTCGGAGCGCTCACCCCAATTGGCAATACTGTTCCGGAATATTGGGACGGTCTTGCCAATGGAGTCAGCGGTTCCGATTGGATAAAGCGTTTTGATGCGTCTAAATTTAAAACACGCTTCGCTTGTGAAGTAAAAAATTTCGACCCCTCCTCGTTTTTTGAAAGAAAAGAAATCAAAAAACACGACCTGTACAGTCAATTTGCATTAGTTGCTGCAAATGAAGCAATTATAGATTCAGGGATGAACCTCGAACAAATTGATTTGGAAAGGTTCGGCGTCATATGGGCGTCAGGTATCGGAGGTATAGCAACCTTCTCAGAGGAGATGAAGAATTTTTGCAGTGGTGACGGCACTCCGCGCTTTAATCCTTTCTTTATTCCGAAAATGATTTCAGACATCGCCGCAGGGCAGATTTCAATCAAGTACGGACTGAAAGGACCTAATTATGCGACGGTATCAGCATGTGCCTCGTCAACAAATGCTATAATAGACGCGTTCAATTATATACGATGGGGGAAAGCCAATGCGTTCGTTTGCGGAGGCTCGGAAGCCTCCATAAACGAGGCAGGCGTTGGCGGTTTTAATGCCATGCAGGCTCTTTCGACGAATAACGAACAGTATAAAACGGCTTCGCGTCCTTTTGACAAAGACCGCGACGGATTTGTCATCGGCGAAGGCGGAGGCGGGCTAATACTCGAAGAGTATGAACACGCGAAAAAGAGAGGCGCAAAAATTTATGCCGAAGTTGTCGGAGGCGGCATGTCGGCTGACGCATATCATCTAACAGCATCACACCCCGACGGACACGGAGCATTCCGGGCAATGAGACATGCCCTTGAAGACGCAGGCTTAACTACCGAAAATATTGATTATATCAACGTGCACGGTACTTCAACGCCGGTGGGCGACCCTTCGGAAGTGAAAGCAATACAGAAGTTGTTTGGCGAGCATGCGTACAAACTCAATATCAGCGCCACAAAGTCGATGACGGGACATCTGCTTGGAGCTGCCGGAGCCATAGAAGCTATTGCTTCAATAATGGCGATGGTAAACGGTTTAATTCCCCCAACGATAAATCATTTTACCGACGACCCGGAATTGGACAACAAATTGAACTTTACGTTCAACAATGCCCAAAAACGCGAATTAAGCCATGTGATGAGTAATACATTTGGATTTGGAGGACATAACACTTCGGTAATTTTTAAAAAGCTGAAATAATATCTTAAGGATATGATAGATAGACTAAAACTCCTCATGGTCAAAAATAAGGAGTTTTATACATTTTTGAACAAACAACTCAATATCAATCCGCGAAAGTTAGAATTGTATGAGTTGGCATTTTTGCACAGGTCGGCGTCGCTCACATTGCCCGATGGGAGCATCGTAAATAACGAACGGCTTGAGTATCTCGGTGATGCTATAATCAGCGCAGTCATCGCAGACCACTTGTTCCGTAAGTTTCCCAACGAACGTGAAGGTTTTTTGACGCGCATAAGGTCGAAAATTGTGAACAGGGCGCACCTTGATTCAATCGCCAATCAAATGGGATTAGTGCAGGTAGTGGTGGCTTATGCCACATCAAAAGAAACGCTGAAAAAACGTATATGCGGCGAGGCGTTCGAAGCGTTGATGGGCGCTATGTATTTAGATAGAGGCTACGAAAAAACGCTGCGGTATCTAACAGACTATGTTCTGAAAAATTATATCGACCTGGAACGTTTGATATTGACCGAGACCGATTTCAAAAGCCGGTTGATGGAATGGGGACAAAAATATAAGATGCACGTCGAATTTGAGACAACCGAAAAAATCAGCGAAAAAAAGGGCGCAAAACAATTTTCGGCTCAGGTAACCATCTCTAACGTGCCTATAGCAAAAGGTACGGGAAAATCAAAAAAAGAAGCCGAACAAATGGCTTCGCAAAAAGCATTGACCTTTATCTCAAGCTCCTCGTCAGAAGATTTCTCAATAGAAGCCCTGATTCACTACCTTGAACGGATGAAAGACAAGTTGAAAATAGACAATTAACCGCTATGGCAGCTAAACGAAATATTATTACATATAATGATACTGCTGCCGAAGCGATTTGTACTATCATCGGTATTTCGTCTCACGAAAACGACTATCGCCTTTCGTGGAGCATAAATGAAAATCTGGGGCTCGCTTTCACGCGAGAGAATGACAACATTGAAGCTGGCAACGGGAGAGAATTTTCGCGCTTCACCCACGAAGACGAAGAACAATGCCTGACGCTCGTATCCAACCGCTGCGACAACGGTTTTCTGATTGAAAAACTGAAAAATTTGGACTTTATCTTGAAGTTCGATTCAGAACTCAACGAGGAAGAAACTGAGGAATGGCTCAAAAAATTGAGAAAAGTAACGCTGATTTCGGCTGCATTTGAGATAGAAGGTAATAAGAAGATTATGAATTTGTTGAGATAATTCTGAATAACTGAATAACTGAGTAACTGAATAACTGAGTAACTGAATAACTGAATAACTGAGTAACTGAATAACTGAGTAACTGAATATATGCTTGATAAGATAAACAAAATAAAAGAGGAAATAGTAAGTTTCACAGCCTCTACACAGGAAGAGCTTGAAGAGTATCGTCTGAAATATTTGAGCAAGAAGGGGCGTTTGAACGAACTTTTTAATGACTTTAAGACCGTTGTTGGCGAACAAAAGCGCGAGGCTGGTCAGAAGCTCAACGAGTTGAAGAACATGTTGAACGAAACTTTCGAACGCAATAAGGAAGCGTTGGAAAGCGAGACGACAGCCGTGGCGGACAGCGATTTGACGCGCCCCGGCGAATCAATTCCTATTGGTTCGCGGCATCCTATATCCATCACGCGCGGCGAGATTTGTGATATTTTTGCCCGCTTGGGCTTTACGATTGCCGAAGGACCGGAAATAGAAGACGATTGGCACGTCTTTTCGGCGTTGAACTTTCCAAAGGAGCATCCGGCTCGCGACATGCAAGACACGTTCTTCGTTACAAAAGAGCCTGATATTGTATTGCGAACCCATACTTCATCTGTGCAGGTGCGCGTTATGGAAACATCCAAGCCGCCTATTCGCATGATTATGCCCGGGCGCGTGTTTCGCAACGAGGCTGTGTCGGCGCGCGCACATTGTATCTTCCATCAGGTAGAAGGCTTGTATATTGCCGAAAAGGTGTCGTTCGCTGATATGAAACAAACATTGATGTATTTTGCAAAAGAGATGTTCGGCGAAAAATCGCAAACACGCCTAAGACCCTCGTTCTTCCCCTTTACTGAACCATCGGCTGAAATGGACGTATCGTGCACATGCGAAGGAAAAGGCTGTAGCCTGTGCAAAGGCACCGGATGGCTCGAAATAATGGGCTGCGGAATGGTAGACCCAAACGTATTGGAAAACTGCGGAATAGACCCGCGAAAATATTCAGGATTTGCCTTCGGAATGGGAATAGAACGAATTGCGTTCCTGAAATTTCAAATAAACGACATAAGAATGTATTTTGAAAACGATATTAGGTTTCTGAGACAGTTTATATAAGATTCAAAGACATGAAAATAAGTATTGTAAATAAATCGCGTCATCCTTTGCCCTCATACAGTACATTGCTGTCGGCGGGGATGGATTTGTGCGCTCATTTAGAAGCGCCTGTAACGCTTGCTCCGGGTGCAAGATTTTTAGTTCCTACCGGATTGTATGTGGCTATTCCTAAGGGCTACGAAGCGCAAATACGTCCCCGTAGCGGTCTGGCGTTGAAAAAAGGCGTCACTGTGCTTAATACGCCCGGTACCATAGACGCCGATTATCGCGGCGAAATAGGAATCATTGTCGTAAATCTTTCGCAGGAAGATTTTATTATAAACGATGGCGAACGAATAGCTCAAATGGTTATAGCGAAGCACGAAACAGTAGAATGGGCGCCGTGCGAATCATTAGACGAAACAGCACGCGGAGAAGGTGGATTTGGACACACGGGACAAATATGAAATAGTCAGAAATCCATAGTAATGGTTACTTCACCAAGCTTAACATTTTCTCAACAAAATATTAACCTAAACTTAACACGACCGTAACAGTTACGTAACATAAGAGCAGTTTCTTTGTCGCATATTTTTAACTTAATAAATTTAAACGACAAATGAAAAATGTATTTTTATTTTTATGGGCTTTTCTCACAGCAATAACGGCGTATTCCCAAACAACGGTAACAGGAATAGTAGTCGATGGAGAAAGCGAGCCATTACCGGGTGTTAGCGTATTGGTAAAAGGAACTTCCATCGGAACAATAACGGATATTGACGGTCGTTATTCTTTATCGGCGCCTGATTTTTCATCAGGTTCTACGGTTGTCATTTTCAGTTATGTAGGTTTCCGTTCGGAAGAAATTACTTATGTTGGCGTCAATATTATTAATGTAACGCTTCATGAAGACAGTCAAAGTATTGATGACGTTGTTGTTACAGCTTTGGGCATTAGACGCGAGGAAAGGTCGTTGACTTTCTCTACTCAAGCCGTTTCGAGCGAATTGCTTACTACGGCAATGCCAACCAACTGGGCAGAGGGACTCAGTGGAAAGGTTGCCGGGCTAAATATCGTATCTACGCCCAATCCGATAGGCTCTACACGTATAACCATTCGCGGCGACGTTTCGCTCAATCAGAATGGAAACAATGCCCTTATCGTGGTAGATGGAATTCCTATGAGCAGCCGCTTGACCAATCCGGGCTACGCCTACGGAGCAGGCTCTAACGCCGAAATGTCAGTCGATTATGGAAATGGTTTTGCCGACATTAACCCCGACGATATCGAATCAATACAGATATTGAAAGGAGCCAGCGCAACTGCTCTTTACGGAACTCGCGCCGCAAACGGAGTTATAATGATTACCACAAAAAGCGGCGGCTCGACAGGCAAAAGAGGTTTCGGAGTAAGCGTCAGTTCCAACACAAGTTTCGACCGCGTATCAAAATGGCCCGATTATCAATACGAGTTCGGTCAAGGTTATCCGGTAATCATAGGCGGAGCCGCGTCGCCATATCCGGGACAGGTCTATTATACCTACTATGGTCCCGTATCGGGAACATTTGACGGATTGACTAACGTGGGAGCAATATCAGTTGCCGACTTCGGACCGCGTTTTGATGAAAATACGCTGTATTATCAATATGACCCTATAACGCAAGGACGCGGCGCTAATCCTACGCCATGGATTCCATACAAAAACAACCGTAAGGATTTGTTCCGCACCGGATATACCACAACCAATACCGTCGCATTGAGCAACAACACTGATAAAGGCTCTATTCGCGCTTCGTTCACACATACAAAAAACGAATGGATTTTGCCAAATACGGGATTCGACCGAATGACGACCTCGCTGTCGGGCGTATCTGAAATTTCGCGTTTTATAACCATCAACTATAAAACTTCATACACATATCGCAAAATGGATAATGCGCCAGCGCTGGGTTACAATACGAACACTATTGCCTATTGGCTTATTTTCCAAAATGCAAACATCGATTTAAACTGGCTCAAACCCGTTTGGGAAAACGGAAAGAAGGACGTGCAACAACTTACCCCTTTTACGCGTTTTCTCTCGAATCCGTATTTCCTGCTTCACGAATCGGTTAATCCTTCGAATAAACATAGCAATATGTCGAGTTTGGCGGCGACGTTCCACATCAGCGATAAATTGGAAATGATGTTTCGTTCGGGAATTCAGCTTGCCTACGACGAACGCCAGCAAATACGCCCTATCAGCGATTTTGTGATGCCTCAAGGGTTTTATAAAAAGCAAACGGTTTTCGATTATGAAGTAAACAGCGATGCTCTGTTTACATACAGGGACTATTTTTCAAACGGACTGAATATCAGTATTTCTGTCGGAGGAAACATAATGTATCGTTACTATAACAGTTTATCAGCGCAGGTTTTGGGACTTTCCACGCCGGGAGTCTATTTGATAAACAACGGAGTATCAAGCCCGTATATCATATCCAATATCGAAAAAAAGAATCTTAACAGCCTTTACGTTGCGGCAAATATGTCGTGGGAAAACCGAATTTTCCTTGATATTACCGGTCGAAACGACTGGTCGTCAACGCTTCCTGTGAGAAATAACTCGTTCTTTTATCCATCGGTCAGCGCAAGCGTTCTGTTAGACAAGTTTATCGACATGTCCGACAGAGTAGATATGGTAAAAATCAGAGCGTCTTGGGCGCAGGTCGGTAACGATACCGACCCGTACAAAACCTCCAATTACTACGACTGGGGAACTTTTACCGGTTCAGCGACGCTTCCCAATACTTTGTACAACAGGAGGTTTAAGCCCGAAATTTCGTCAAGCTTTGAAATTGGAGCCGACGTCAGATTTTTCAGAAATCGTTTAGGCGCTGATTTTAACTTCTATCACAATCGTACGCGCAATCAGATTATTGACGCTCCGCTCGACCCCACAACAGGCTATTCCTTC
>Ga0099364_10008981_pt1 | contig 13954 bp, 10 predicted proteins | sample TergutTh196P3_FD_73070 | JGI IMG/M metagenome (GOLD analysis project Ga0099364, IMG submission 73070) | Microcerotermes parvus P3 segment gut microbial communities from Pointe-Noire, Republic of the Congo - Th196 P3 | ecosystem: Host-associated > Arthropoda: Insects > Digestive system > Gut ...
ACCGCGGTTGCCCAGTTCGGCAAAGGGGACAAGTACTTTGGCATTGCCACGCTTTTAGTTACCATGCCCGGGCTTCCCATGTTCGGCCACGGCCAGATCGAAGGCTTTGAGGAAAAGTACGGCATGGAATACCGGCGCTCATATTACAACGAAACGCCCGATTACTTCCTTGTTGATCGCCACGAGAGGGAAATATTCCCCCTGATGAAAAAGAGATATATATTTTCGGGCAGCGCTAATTTTGTTTTTTACGATCTTGTCAATGCTGAAGGATATGTTAACGAAAATGTTTTTGCTTATTCCAACAGGGCGGATCCGGGCAATAATGAACAGGCTTTGGTTTTCTACAACAACAGTTATAGCCAGGCATCCGGCTGGATACGCAGGGGAGCCGTGGGCATTCTGCAAAAAGACGGCACTTTCCGCCAGGACGATTTGTCTACAGCCCTGGGTCTTAATAATAATGACAGGTTTTTTACCTTCCTGCGCGAGCAGCGCTCTGGTCTCTGGTTTATTCGTTCTTCCAAAGAATTGACCGAAGCCGGCCTTTTTGTAAGCCTTAATGGCTACGAAGCCCAGGTTTACCTGGACATTCACGAGGCTTACGACAAGGAAAACGCAGTTTCCGGAACCTGGGATGCCAGGTGGGCCCGTCTGAATCATGAACTGGACGGCAGGGGCTTCAAAGATTTGAACGAGGCTGTTCTTGACATGTACCTTGGAGAGCTCTACGCGCCTTTACAGGAAATATTTGAGGTATTACTAAAGGCAGAAAACTTTTCCGAAGACATCGAAGCCCCGGAATTTATCAAGGCTTTTGAAAAACCAGTTCTTGATTTTGCAGCAGCGGCGGCAAAATACATTTACGGCGTTGAAGGCGGATACACGCCTTTTAGAATACACAAAGCTGCTGAAACTTATGCAGAAATCAATCCTGAAGAAGTCTGGAAAAGTTTCTCTGCCTTTTTGGAAAGACTTAAAGATTGCTTTAAGCTGCCTGATAAACAGATTGCGGACAAGGCCGGATTTGCGCCGGTTTTGGGTTATGGTATTTTGAGCTTGCTGCGGCAGATTCTGGGCAACTCCAGCGGCGCCGAGGCCGCGCTTTTGGCTGAACATTGGCTGATCTTCCGCAAACTTGAAAATATCTGGACAGGCTTTGGCATGGATCACGGCGCAGCCAACCGTATTGCGGAAATAGCCAGAGCTGTTTTAACAAGAACCGCGGAAAAAATTCCCTCTGCGGCCGCTGAATCCGGCGCAAAGGCCCTGGACACGGAAAAATTGGACACGGAAAAAAATGCAGACAAAATTATTACAGCCTTTATTTTGAAAAATTATGAAGCCCTTGATTTCAATATGATATTCGGCGTAAACCATTTTGACGGGGTTACTTGGTTTAATAAAGAATCGTTTGAGCAGGCGATTTTTTGGATAAAACGATTCCTTCTCCCTGAAAGCTGTTCTGTGTTTGGGAAAGGCGCAGGCACCCGAAAAGATCTACAGGCAAGGACCAAGCTGATTAATTCAATTTTCAAGCATCTTGAAAAAGCAAAAGAGGCATCCGGCTATAAACTTGATGGTTTTATTGAAGCCCTGGTTGAGAAAGGGAAAAACGTATCATAGCTTGAAAGTATTTGAAAACCTTGCTATATTATAACATATTATGGCTTCTATTGACAATCAAAAGACATCTATCCGCAAAATGCGGAATATTGGAATCAGTGCGCACATTGATTCAGGAAAAACAACACTTTCAGAAAGAATTTTGTTTTACAGCAAGAAAATTCACGCTGTCCACGAGGTAAGGGGCAAAGACGGGGTTGGCGCTACCATGGATCACATGGAGCTTGAACGGGAACGCGGCATAACAATTCAGTCCGCGGCAACGCAGGTTAACTGGAAAGATCATACGATCAATGTAATTGATACCCCGGGTCACGTTGATTTTACCATTGAGGTAGAACGATCCCTTAGGGTTTTGGACGGCGCGGTTCTGGTGCTTTGCTCTGTGGGCGGGGTCCAGTCCCAGTCAATAACCGTGGACAGGCAGCTTAAACGCTATAATGTTCCGCGCATTGCCTTTGTGAACAAGTGCGACCGCACAGGAGCAAATCCTTTCAAGGTCAGGAACCAGCTTAGGGATAAACTTGGGCTTAACGCCGTGATGATTCAGATACCCATAGGCCTCGAAGACAAGCTCGAAGGCATTGTTGACTTAATTACCATGAAGGCTGTTTATTTTGACGGCCCCGAGGGCACAGAAATCCGCTATGCAGAGATACCAGGCCATCTTTTACAGGATGCGGAAAAACACCGGGAGGAGCTTATTGACGCAGCCTCGCTTTTTTCAGACGAGCTTGCAGAAAAATACCTTGCGGGAGAAAAAGTCCCGGAAGAAATGATCCGCGCTGCCATACGCAAGGGCACATTGGCGGAATCTTTTGTTCCTGTGATGATGGGCAGCGCCCACAAGTTCAAGGGCATACAGCCTTTAATGGACGGCATTAATCATTATCTGCCCGACCCCACAGAAGTCAAAAACTTCGCCATGGACCTTGATAAAAACGAAGCGCCGACAGAACTTTTTACTGACGAAAAATTTCCCACCGTTGCCCTTGGCTTTAAGCTCGAGGACGGCCAGTACGGCCAGCTTACTTATGTGCGTATTTATCAGGGTTCCTTAAAAAAAGGCGAGGAACTTGTAAACACCAGAGCGCGCAGGAAGTTTAAGGTAGGCCGCCTTGTGCGCATGCATGCGGAAACCATGGAAGATATAAGCGAGGGCGGCCCCGGCGATATCGTGGCGCTTTTTGGTATTGAGTGCGCTTCCGGCGATACTTTTTGCGGGGGCGGCCTTAATTACGCTATGAGCTCAATGTTTGTGCCTGAACCTGTAATCTCCCTTGCGATCAACCCAAAGGACAAGAAAAGCGCGGATCAGCTTGCAAAGGCCCTAAACCGCTTTAACAAGGAAGACCCAACCTTCAGAACTTATGTCGATCCGGAATCAAACCAGTGCATTATACAGGGCATGGGCGAACTTCACCTTGAAGTCTATGTTGAAAGAATGAGGCGCGAGTACAAATGCGAGGTGGAAACAGGCATGCCCCAGGTTGCTTACCGGGAAACAATTACCCAGCGCGCGGATTACAATTATACCCACAGAAAGCAAACCGGAGGTTCCGGGCAATTCGGCAGGGTGGCAGGTTATATGGAACCCTTTAGCGACGGCGAATATGAGTTTGTCGACAATATCAAGGGCGGAGCCATACCCACAGAATATGTTCCATCCTGCGACAAGGGCTTTAGGGAAGCTGCCAAGAAAGGAAGCCTTATTGGTTTCCCGATTCTGAACATACGCTGCGTTATAAATGACGGCCAAAGCCATCCTGTAGATTCTTCGGACCTGGCTTTCCAGCAGGCAGCAATAGGCGCTTTCAGGGAGGCTTACAATAAGGCCAAGCCATGTATAATGGAACCCATAATGAAAGTTTCTGTGGAAGGGCCCACGGAATTCCAGGGCAATATTTTCGCTTCCATTAACCAGCGCCGGGGCATTATTTTATCCTCTGTCGAAGACGGGGTTTTCTCCAGGGTGGAAGCTGAAGTACCATTAAGCGAGATGTTCGGGTATTCCACAGCCCTGCGTTCCATGACCCAGGGCAAGGCTGAATTTACAATGGAGTTTGACAAATACAGCAAGGTTCCGCAGAGCATATCCGAGGCCTTGATTAAAACTCACAAGGAAAAAAAATCATAAGGAAAGATATATGGTAAAGGAAGAACTTGTTCAGCGCAGTCCTGTCCGCGTTTTTATGAAATCCATTCAAGGCGGATTACAGCCCGGTGAATTGGGCGTTGTCGCGTCCCTTTCCGGCATTGGCAAAACCTCGGTTCTGGTTCAGATTGCCCTTGATAAACTGCTCCAGGGCAAAAAGGTGATCCACGTCTCCTTTACTCAGCACACTGATTATGTTCTTGCCTGGTACGAGGATATTTTTAATGAATTTATCTCAAGGAAAAATCTTGAAGATGAACTGGAAGTAAAGGACGAAATTGTCAAAAACCGGGTCTTGATGAAGTTCAACCAGGACGGGCTTACGGTTGAACAAATTCTGCGCAGCCTTATTGCATTGATCAGGGACGGCGGTTTTTCCGCAGATATTATCATAATTGACGGATATAAGTTTACAAACAAAGACAGGGAAAATATTTCAATAATAAAGGAATTTTCAAAGAAGCTGGGGCTTTCTGTCTGGTTTAGCTGCAATGTAAGCGATAAAATCACTTATGATAAAAACCATGTTCCTTTTCAAATAAAAGACTATGCCGATCTTTTTGATGTTATCGTTAGCCTTGAACCAAAGCAAACCCACATTGAACTGGTATTGTCGCGTTCAAGGGACTCGTCCAGCCCGGAAAATCTGGCATTAAGACTTGACCCAAAAACATTGCTTATTTTAGAGGAATCCAAAAAACAGGCTTAGGCATAGCGGTTTCCCAAAAGTAACCGGCCCCATCTTAATACACCGTAATACATTTTGTATTACACGTTATTTTGCGGCATGATCAACCCAGGGGCCCTTGCCCCGGGATTCTTCCGGCAGATTGATTCTATATTGAGGCGCTGTCAGGTCAAGGCCGTGGGCGGCAAAACCATCCTGGATATTTTCAAAAAGTTCTGTGTAAATCCCCGGGATTTTGTCTATTTGTTTTGTATAGCAGTTTATCTGGTATCTGGCGTAGAAGTCGTCCAGCGCTTTTTGAAGAACAAAGGGTTTTGGGCGGTGCAGAACAGAGCCGGTTTTCAAAGCAGCTTCTATCAGGATCTCGTGGACAGTACGCCAGGGCGTTGCGTAATTATAAGTGATCTCGGCATTGAGGATCAGGCCTTCTTCATCTTCATCAGATGAGGTATTGTAATTTATTACACTTGTCTGTAGAACCTGCAGGTTTGGAAAAGTAATGTACTCATTTTTATGTGTTTTAATCCTTACTACCATAAGATTTTTTTCAACCACAAAGCCTGTATTTCCATGAATCAGTATGCAATCGCCAACCTTGAAGGGCCGCATATAAGTTATTACTATACCTGCTACCAGGTTTCCTATTGCGGTGCTTGACCCCACAGAAAAAATTATGCCAATTAAGACCGAGACCCCCTGGAAAACCCGTGAATCTGAACCAGGCAAATAAGGAAAGATCATGGCCACTGTAAAGGCATAAATCAAAAAACGGATTATATTAAAGGTTGGGTGAGCCCATTCATGATGGAAACCCTGAATTTTTAATTTATTATGGGTGATCCTGTCAGAAAAAAATCTCAATCCGCGCAAAATATATCTTGTTATTAAAAGTATTATTATTATCGTGAACAGGTTTGGAATATAGTGAACGATTTCAAGACCAATGGTTCTAAAGGGATTAACAATATACCCAAAAAGCGTATGTGCCAGCCCTTCTGTTTGCGGGAAAAAGCTAAAAATAATGGGGATGGAAATAAAAAGCCATATTAAAATTATAATGTATTTAAGTATATTGAGCAAAAATAAAATAAAATGAGTTATCTGTTTTGCCGTTAGAAGCCGCATTTTTTTAATGGTTAAAGGCTTTATTCGGGCATGGGCGTTTTTGGAGACATGGTTTGAGATTACTTTGAAAAGCAGCCAGATTAAACTAATCGCGGTAATCTGGGCGATAAATATCCCTACACCAATACTAATATTATGTAATAAGTTGATTAAATGTTCATTGTCCATTGGTTAAGAATACCATACAATATATATTATGAACACCAATAATGAAATTACAAATAAAGTCGGCATAGAGCGCTGCGATTCCTACTATCTTGAAGCATTGACCCTGGCATTAAAAAACGCGGCAAAAGCAGCCGGGCTGCCGCAGGTTTCCGGCAAAACCGTTCTTCTTAAACCCAATATTCTTTCAGATGCAGCGCCTGAAAAAGCAGTTACCACCCATCCGGATTTTCTTAGGGCAGTCATCCAACTGGTTTGGGAATGGGGCGCTTCCCGTATCCTTGTAGGCGACAGCCCGGGGCTCCAGGGGCCGAATTTTACCCCCAAGACTTCTGGTTTAATAAATGTCATTGACGAAACCGATGCTGAATGGGTGGATTTTACCAAAGGCAAGATGGAAATTAATTACCCAAAAGCAAAGGTCCACCGCCGTTTTACAGTAAGCAGTGTTCTGGAAGAGATAGACTTGCTGATAAATCTTCCCAAGCTCAAAACCCACCAGCTTATGTATTTTACCGGCGCTTTGAAAAATATGTTTGGCCTTATTCCCTCTATTGGCAAAAGCCCGTTTCATGCACGATATCCTACAAGAGAGGCCTTTGCTTCCATGATTGTTGATCTTAACCTGGCCATAAATAAGCCGGTTTATGCTTTTATGGACGCTGTAATCGGCATGGAAGGCCAGGGGCCTGGCTCTGGAACCCCCAGGGAAGTGGGGGCTGTCATTGCTTCCACAAACTTTCTGGCAATGGACGTGGCAGCCTGTACCATCATGGGTTATCCGCCGGACAAAATCCCCACAAACAGCGAAGCCCTGGAAAGGCGCATCTGGCTCGAAGATATCTCTGAAATTGAATATCCGCTTTTTCAGCCGGATATATTAAAAATCCCGGACTTTGAGAAAATCCATTTCAAAAAATCCCGCTCCCAGCTGCTGGATTTTATTCTCCCCAAACCCATCAAAAAACTCCGAATGCTCAACACCGTCCCCGCCATTGACCGGAATCTCTGCATTCTTTGCGGGGACTGCATTAAGATTTGCGCTTCCGAGGCCATGAGCTTTACAGGGGAAGCCAGACAAAAAAAGGTGGAAATTGACCCGCAGCGCTGCATACGCTGTTACTGCTGCCACGAAATATGCCCGGCCAAAGCCATCGAAGTATAAAGAGTATCTGACCGCAAAAGTAAACTGGAATTTGGTCCGAGTCTATAAATCGAAGTTTTATTGGAAACAGAGGCTTTTTTTTGTTTCACGTGAAACATTTGATATAAATTGTGCGAAAAATGCTTGACTTCTAAATAATTAAAATACAATTTTGATATATCAATTAAAGTTTTTAAGGAGTATGGAAACCTTTGGTTTCCTTCCGACTAAAATTTTTTAAGGAGTAAAAAATGGGAATTATCATTACTTTGTTGATTGGATTGTTGATTGGCGTGTTGGCGCAGGTTCTAATGGGCGGCCATCTGGGCTGGATATTGAGTATTATTCTTGGCCTGGTTGGCGGTTTTGTCGGCGGACTTCTTTTTCAAGTCTTGGGTATCGGCATCGGCGGCCTGATTGGACAGATAATTGCTGGCGTGGTTGGCGCCTGTCTGCTCCTCTTTGTGGTACGACTGATTAGAAAATGACTCTAGCGGTGATTGACACCTACACTATATGTAGTGGCTGCTTTTAGTCTAACCACTATATATAGTGGTGTCAGTCACCCGCAGTATCTTTCTGATTCGGTGGCTGCTACCTTAATAATTTCAGTTTTTTAACAATATCCAGGAAAAAGTCCTCAATTATGGCACGATCAATTTCTTTTATTAATATAGGGTCATCAAGAAATGAAGTGACTTTCAATAGATTTTTCCCAAGTTCTAAATAATTAATAGGGTAGTCAAATTTTTGCCTGGCTTTTTTTATCAATTCCATGAAATCAAAGCTATATTTTTGACTGAGCATAAAAAGGTCAAAAAAATCCCGCCCGCGAGCCTGCTGCATCAAAATAAAAGCTTTGTTTACCGCAATATCCAAGGCGCTGTCAATTTGCAGATTGCCTTTGCTCATGCCTTTTTCAAGTCTGTAAAAAGGATAGTATGTAAATTCAACTTTTAATTCCTGTTCTTTTCCATAGTGCAGGAAAAAAATGTTCCTGTTAAATGATTGTGTGTATTGTATTTGTATGGCGTTGAATTTATTTTTATGTGTTGTTAAAAAAAAATTCAAATCAGCCGAGTCAATCTCTTTTTCAGATAAAAAGTCTAAATCTTCAGAATAGCGGTGCTGTAAATAGTATTCACTCAATGCAGTTCCGCCGGAAAAATAAAATTGTTCATAAAGTTCACGCTGCGAAGAGAAAAAGTCCAGGAATGATTTTTGATTTGAATCAAGCAGGCTTTTTGCCATATAGCATGTACTCGAGCAAATTTCGTGTATCTTTGTCAATGTTTAGAACTGGTAAATATTTTTCAAGCAGGTTGCGTTCAATTTTTTCACCCTCTTTTAAGCCGTAATTAAGCAGTTGCTCCAACTGCCATATTGAGTATTTTTCAGGATTTTCTTGTAGGTTTTTTGTATTGGTAGACCAATTCCGCATAATTAATCATGCCATACATAGAAGAAAAGTGTCAAATACACTATAAAAGGGGGTACTGGTTTGTGTTTATAGGGTGTGATAGGTTATTTTATGGTGAAATATAGCAGCATACCAAAAGAAATAATATTAGAAAATACAGCCAACGATACAATCCACATAAACCTTAAAATAACCCCAAGAGCCTCAAAAAACGAAATTACCGGTATTAAAGAAAAACGCCTTTGTATTCGTATTGCCGCACCGCCCGAAGACGGAAAAGCAAATGAAAGTTTATGTATATTTCTGTCAAAAATATTAAACTGTCCAAAGCGGGATATTCTCATTCTAAAAGGAGAAAAATCAAGATTAAAGACAGTTTCAGTTCCTATCGAGTATAAAGAAAAGTTATCGAGTATCGCCATAGAGAGCTAAGCAATGACTGTCACCCCCTACGGCACAAAGACAATCTTTCTGATCCGGTGGTTACCATAATCCGCCACATAAAGATTCCCATCACTGTCAACTGCCACGCCAGTAGGGTTATTAAACCTTGCCATATTTCCCGGGCCATCTTGATACCCTTGCTCACCTATATCTCTTCTACTCCCTGCAATAGTGCTTACTACTCCTTCAGAGCTTATTCTTCTGATCCGGCTGGAATAAAATTCCGTCACATAAACATTCCCTGAACTGTCAACTGTCACGCTACTGAGAAAAGAAAATCGCGCCGCAGTTCCGGTACCGTCTTGATATCCATATGAATCACTCCCTGCCAGGGTGCTGACAACTCCTTCAGGGTTTATCTTTCTGATCCGGGCGCTCCCATCTTCCGTCACATATACATTCCCATCACTACCAACTGCCACACCAGTAGGTTTATTAAATTGCGCCTTGGTTCCGTCACCATCGGCGAAACCCCCTTGGCCAGCGCCTGTTGGTCCACTGCCTGCCAGGGTGCTGACAACTCCTTCCGGGCTTATCTTTCTGATCCGGTGGTTCCAATTGTCCGCGACATAAACATTCCCTGCACTATCAACAGCCACGCCAGCAGGTTCATAAAACTGCGCCACAGCTCCGGCGCCGTCTTGATATCCTTTTGTGCTTCCTGCCAGAGTGCTTACTACTCCTTCTGGAGTTATTTTTCTGATTCGGTTGTTTCTGGTGTCCGCGACATAAACATTCCCATCATTGTCAACTGCCACGCCAGAAGGCGAATCAAACCGCGCTGTTGTTCCGGTACCGTCATCATATCCAAATATATCACTCCCTGCCAGAGTGCGCATTGCCTCAAAATTAATCTAGCCAAAAAGGGGGTGTGCCTCAAAACAAAAAATCTAGCCCAAATTACAATGGTTCCTACCAGGCATGGAGGAACAAATGAGGTTAGATATGAAAACCAGAAAAAAGGTTTGCGAGCAAATTTACAAACGGTACCAGCGAGAAAGTAAAATAGGCAAGAAAAAGATCCTTGACGAATATTGCATAACACTTGGGATGAACCGTGATTACCTGGCACACAAGTTAACAAATTGGGGGAAAACACACTATGCGATGGTAAACGGTAAACCTGTCATATTTGTCGCCAAAGAGCCTAAAAAAGGTCGTCACAAAGCGTGTGGAGGCAAAAAAACAGGCAGACCGGAAAAATATAACAAGGCCTTTGTCAAAGCCCTGGCGGCCATCTGGGATTTTTTTGACTGCCCGTGTGGAAAGCTTTTGGCCCCGTTGCTAAGGAGCATTATTGGTTTTCTTATCAGCGAGTTTAACCTTGATGAAACAACACAGGCGTTACTTGAAACGGTCAGCCCCGCTACTATCGACCGCAAACTCAAGCCTGTCAAAAAGCGTTTGCGCCTTAAAGGCAGAAGTACCACCAAGCCGGGAAGCATGCTTAAAAGCCAGATACCTATCCGTGTATGCTTTGACCGAGACGAGCGCAAACCGGGGTTCTTTGAGCTTGATACCTTGAGCCACTGCGGGACTAACGCCAAGGGCCATTTTTGCCAGACTTTGACCGTTACCGATGTCGGTTCGGCCTGGACAGAAGTCTGCGCCCTGCTGAATAACGCTCACCGTTGGGTGAAAGACCACATCGCCCGCCTCCACGCAGAATTGCCGTTCCCCATGCTCGGAATCGACAGCGACAACGGCGGCGAGTTTATCAACCACCAGGTATATGACTGGTGCGTCCAGAACGGCGTCAAGTTCACCAGAGGCCGCCCGTACCGCAAAAACGACAACTGTTTTGTCGAGCAAAAAAACGGCGATGTTGTGCGTAAAACCGTAGGTTATTCACGTTTTGAAGCATCACGCGAAACGAAACCGCTAAAAAAATTCTGGTGTGTAAAGATTATTTGGGCGTCATGGTCACCCTCGATGTTTGGTTTTCTGAAAGTACCTAGTTTTTTTTTCTGTACGATGGGAAAAAGAAAAAAAATATTTTTACGCTGTAGCGGGCTGTAGGCAAGCCCAGGGGTGATATAGGGTAAAAGTCCCCTGTGGGGCTGTCTGCGGCAGCCTGTGGGCTTCTATTGGGCTGTAGAGGGTAAAGAAAAGGGGAGGAAGGCGGCGGCTCTGTCTTTACAGGCGGGGTTGACGTGTAACTTAAATACCCTGTGGAATAAAGGCAAGCCTTATAATATCCAGCAAAAGTTTAAAAGTTCAAAAGTGCTTGACCAGGCTTAAAGGCTTTCAGTGGTTCCTGTCTTTTGTTTTGGCTGTTTTGGGGTAAAATGTCCGGGATTTACCAAAAAAGGCAATTTATGCTTTTTGATTTTCAGGATTTCCGATTTTTCGATTTTTGGAAAACTGATTTTTAGGATTTTTGATTTTCCAATTTTTCGGTTTTCGATTTTTTGACTTTCTGATTTTTTGGGAAGCCATTTTTTTAAGTATCTGGTTTTCGGATTTTTCTAAAATGGCAGGGCGGACTTTAAGGAAGCCCTGCCTTAAATATATCCTATGGGATATTGGATAAATGGGTTAATTTGTAATTCATTATGTATAAAAGAATTAAGCCTTAAAATGTCCAGCAAAAGTTCAAAAATGTCCAGCAAAAGTTCAAAAATGTCCAGCAAAAGTTCAAGAGATTTCAATCGCCCTTAATTTTTTGGCTGTTTGTTTACGGGAGAAGTGTCCAGGGTTCATCATAAAATGATAGCAGCCGTCTTTATACAGTGGTACTGAAAAAAGCCATTTTCTTTCTTTTGCAATAGAAAAAGCAGTTTCAAGCAACAGGCTTTTTATTTCTGTAGGAAGTTTCCCGCTTCCCCCTGTGCGTGTAGAATTACGATTTTTCAGGTGTTTTATTACTCTTTCAGAAAGATTGCCCAGGCGTTCATCAAGGCTGTCTGGTGTAAGATTTCCAGGGCTCCAAAAAAAGTTTTGTTCTTTGTTTTCGCGCAATTCTCCGCTATATATATTTTTCAGTGTCAAGAGAAATTTTAAGGGAACATCTAAAAACCTATTAAGGCGGTATGAATAAAATCTTTTGTCATTGTCCGCAATGGCTTCCCATAATTCATTTATGGCATCTACTTCGGCTGTCTGTATACTTACATAATCCTTAAATTCACTTTCAAGAATGTTTGTGTCTACTCTGAAAAATATTTCCTTGTCTGATATGTTTTCAGCATATTCATAAATACGGACAGGAACCCTCCAGACTTTCCCGTCTGCTATAATTGGAAATTCTATAGTGCTTTGATTTTCATATAACCATTTTAAAAACTTCTCTTTTGCCTTGGTTGTAAATTGGCCGCTTTTTTTATCAGGTCTTATAAAAAATTTAAAAAAGTCATTGTTTCGCTTTATTTTGAAACGATAGCGCCCCGGGTCTAATGTGTGAAATTGAAAGTCTGCGGCTTCAGGTTCATTTTCTGAAAAATCTTTTACGGCCTTAGTAAATGAAAAAAGTTTTATCCAGTTGCCTAAATCCTCGCCATGTAATTCATTAAACCATGTTTTTACTTTGTCAATGTGCTGTTGAAGGGTTAGGCCGCTGGTTAATTTGTCTTTTAATAAATGTTTGTGGTCTTTTTCAATTTTACTTAAACCCCCAAAATTAAGGGCAAATTCTTTTTTTAATTCTATTGATTTTGAAGGTTTAAAAATTGGGAAGAGTTCGCCCTGTGTTATTAATGACGGCGGTTCCCTGTTAATAATTTCCTGGGCTTTTTTTAGATCCGTATCTTCCGGGTATTTATTTAAAAGGGTTGCTATAAGATCGGGGAGAAAGCCGTTATAATATGCGTTTTCTGTGTCTATTGCATACGAAAGAGGAAGCTCGCCATTTTTCCCTAAAACAACATATTTTGATAAAAGTTCATCAAGTTTTTTTGCATTTTCTGCGGTTATGTTATTTTCAGTTTGAATCAGGAACCAATTATTAATAATAGGGGACTCGGACATATCATTTTTTATTGTGGTCATGGCAGGATCATTTTTTGTTTTTCTCATGGGTTTTTTACTCCATGAGGATTGCGCCGATCCGGCTCTGTCTTACTCTTTGCTTGCCCTGGGTTTTTTTTCGGGTTGCCCTGGGCTTTATCTTTTTTATCATAGGTCATGTATTGATAGCCTGGTATCCATTCCAGATCATAGGCGGTGTTTACCCCGGCACTGCTCCGGGCTTTTGTTATTTTAAAAGGCAGCTTGTCAGTATCGTTTATTTTTTCCCGTGTCAGTTTTATGAGGTTCCAGGCGGTCTGCTCGATGTCCCCGCTTTCTCTCCAGCCCTGGGTATCGTCCCCCTTACTTCCTCCCTTACGATCCTCCCGGCCTAGCTGGGCGGCGGCAATAATAATGCTTTGTGTCTTTTCTGCTGCCAGAATTGCCATGTCCATAATATGCCGTATTTCTAAATAGCGGGGGTTCCCCTGCCCTATATCGGCGTTGCATATAGGCATGAGTTGTAAATAATCCATGAGTACCAGGGTTCCCGGCTCGGCGTTATTTAAAATTATATTTGATACATTGTCAAAAGATTTTAGTCCCCGGACATAGAAAATTTTAAGGCGGTCATTCCATGCCGGCCGGATATAGTTTTCATTTACTTGACGGAAAAGCCCTACCCTGCTTTCTTCTTCCGGCGTGAATGTCCAGTGATCCGGCGGTGTCCCGTATGCTTTTCTTAAAAGTTTCCTGTAGTCTTGATTTGTGTCCTTTACTGTTTCCAGGTGATGCGGCTCCCCTTCCCCGGCGGTCTGCCAGGCAAGGGCAAGGGCAAGGCGATCCGTTAAGTCCACTGTGGACATTTCGGCGGATATAAAAATAATTTTTCTTTGCGCGTTGATGTCCTGCGCCATTTCCCGTTCCCCTGGGCGTGAGTTGTTTGTCGGTTCGGTTGTTAAAAGTTCCCGGTTTAAATTAACCAGGGCGGCGCTCTTGCCCTGGCCGGTACGAGCTCCTATGACGCTGACTGTGCCGTTAGGACATGACAGGTTTCCCCCGAAAAGGGGCAGGTTGTATTCCCGCCAATACTCATTATTTGCCCTGCTGTTTATATAGTCGTCAAAAGTTATTCTGCTGTCTTTTTTAACGTTATCATACAACGCCTCTGAGAGTAGTTGGATCTGCTTTTGAATAAGCGGCTCGATTTCTCCTGTAAATGTTTCATCCTGCTGTTGTATC
>Ga0099364_10008982_pt1 | contig 13952 bp, 9 predicted proteins | sample TergutTh196P3_FD_73070 | JGI IMG/M metagenome (GOLD analysis project Ga0099364, IMG submission 73070) | Microcerotermes parvus P3 segment gut microbial communities from Pointe-Noire, Republic of the Congo - Th196 P3 | ecosystem: Host-associated > Arthropoda: Insects > Digestive system > Gut ...
ACTACCTCGGAATCCTGGGTAATGCCAAGCTTGACAAGAAACTCGCCCATACGGTTGGCATACACTGAACGCGCCGTACTCAGGTTGTAACGGGCATTCTCCAGCCCAAGCCTGCTCTGCAGCAATGTCAGTTCGTTGATACGGCCATTGTTAAATGCGACCTGATTTCTGTCAAGCTGCAACTGTGCCAAATTCAACGTATCAGCAAGAACAGCAAGGTTGTCACGGTCGGCAATAAGGCTGTAAAAACCTTTCGTCAATTGTATTCCCAGCTGATTGCGGGCATCTTCGTAGTTCAACAGTCTTGTTTGATACGCCAGTTCGATATTTCGAATGGAATACGGGATCCCTGCATTAAGTGACAGATTAATTCCTATACCTACATTGTAGGTAAATCTGTCCCTGTTGGCCGCAGCTCCGGCATCGGAAAAAAGGTTCGTTGAATAATTAGCGCCCAGATTCCCGGAAATGGTGGGGAAAATCTCCGCCCACAACCTGTTTGCCGAGTATTCGGCGCTTGAAAGGTCTATGAGGTTTCTTTGCAGGCTCAGACTATTTTCAAAACCCAGCTCCAGAACATCATCCAGTGAAATAGTCAATGAATTCAGCTGTTGGATGGGAGAAATTATACCTATACACAAGAACACAATGAGAGAAAAGCCGCGATGCAAGTATTACCCCCTTAAAAATAGTATATACCATATAGAAAATGCATGAAAATAGGCCAGGTTACAAGAATGGGGAAAAATTTAACTAATTACAGCGGTTAAGTAATCATGGTAGTCAATATTCTTTTAATGCGGTATATTGCTGATAATAAGGAGTTGTCAATGACAGATCAAACATCAATAAAGCGGAAATTTCTGCTTTTTTCGATCATACTTTTTTCGGTTATTTTTATTGTCGGAAGCATAGCCTTTGTTGTAACAATGGGGCAAATTGTCGGCGAAACCAAAGGGCAGGATTTACAGCGTTTATTGGAAGTCGAGCGGATAAAACTTGAATCCTCGGTAAACAGCGAAATAGCCATAGCCCTTAAAATGGCAGATTCGCCGCTGATTCAAAATTACTTTCTTGACCCCGAAAATCCGGAGCTTGAAAGAATCGCATTTGAGGAAATCGCCGGATACCGCCGCGCATTTAAAGGTAATACCGTATTTTGGGTAAATGATCAGGATCACCGGTTTTATTCTGATGATGCGTATGCCTTTACGGTTGATATTGACGATCCCAACAACTACTGGTATTTGATGACTCTCAGGGAAACAGAAAAATACAATTTTAACATCAACTTCAATCCAGACCTGAACGTAACGAACCTCTGGATAAACGCTCCGGTCTTTGATGCAAACCGTAACCCCATCGGCATTCTGGGAACGGGCATTGACTTGACGGCTTTTATCGATTCAATATATCAGGGCTATTCCGGCAACGCATCCCTGTACTTTTTCAACAATGCCGGGGAAATCACCGGTGCCAGGGATGCACAACTTGTAGCAGCCAAAACCCTCATAGACGATTTGCCCGGCTTTACCGGAATAGAAATGCTAAGCCGTGCCCTGCAGCTTTCCGGTGAAGAAGTACAGTGGTTTACAATCTCCGGAGGGGATGCTGCCATAGGGACAGTGCCGACTCTGGATTGGTATATAACCGCTGTCCTTCCCCTTTCTGTTGGAGATTATCTCAATAACACCATGACTGTTATTTTTCTGGCAATGATGGCAGTCATTGCGGTTATTTTATTGTTTTCATTCATGTTTATCGCCGGCCTGCTTAAACCCTTAAATATAATGGTAGCAACGTTAAGTAAAATCTCTACCAACTGGGATTTAACACAACGGCTTGAAGTTAAACACAAGGATGAAACCGGAAGATTAGGGGAATTTTTAAATCTAACCTTCGAAAGGATGGGGGCTCTGATTAACGGGATCAAAAATAAAGCTTTTACCCTCTCGGACACCAGCAACGAACTGAGCAACACCATGGATAAAACATCCGGTTCCGTTGGGAAGATCGATGACAGTATCCAAAACATGCGCGGGATGCTGTTGAACCAGGCAGACGAAATTAACTCATCTGCCTCATCATTGGAAAAAATCATCGATGGTATGGATACACTGAACAATAACATCGCGGTTCAAACAGATGCAGTTACCCAGTCCTCTTCTGCAATAGAACAACTGCTGGCAAATATTTCCTCGGTTACGCAAACCCTTGTAAAAAACACTGAAAATATCAACACCCTGGCGGAATCTTCCGGCGCAGGCCGGGCAGATTTGCAAAAAGTTTCTCAGGATATTCAGGAAATCGCCCGGGAATCGGAAGGGCTTCTGGAGATCAACTCGGTGATGCAAAACATTGCCAGCCAAACCAACCTGCTCTCGATGAATGCCGCCATTGAAGCGGCTCATGCAGGGGAATCGGGGAAAGGGTTTGCGGTTGTTGCGGATGAAATTCGCAAACTTGCCGAAAATTCCGGGCAACAGTCCAAAACCATCAGCGTAGTACTGAAAAAAATCAAGTCATCAATAGATACCATCACCAAGTCTACCAGCATTGTATTGGAACGTTTTGGTGCAATTGAAAAAGAAGTAGATATTGTCGCAAGCCAGGAAACGCAGATACGCAATGCGATGGAGGAACAAGCAACCGGCAGCCGACACATTTTGGAAGCTGTTACCAGGCTAAACACTGTTACCGGCGAGGTTCAAAGTTCTTCTTCTGTAATGGCAACAACCGGTAAAGAAGTGCTGCATCAGAGCACTAACCTAAAACGAATTTCAAGCGATGTAGCGGAAGGGATGGATAACATCACCGAAAATGTTGAGATGATCACCAATGCGGTAATCAGGGTTCAGGAAATAAGTCAGGAAAATATGCATAATATCGATGACTTGAATAGTGAGATAGGCCGGTTCAAGGTAGGCTGATCAACAAACCCTGATTTATCGCACTGCCTGGTAACAACCCGTCAGAGGGCGGTGGGTAGGGTGGGCATTCCGTTGCTCCAAAACATATAAACACGCCATTGTGCGTTTGCCTGACCATTTATATCTATATTTAGTATTTTAGCGGTCAGGCAAGCCGACACAATGGTCGGGTCGGTTACCCCTTTTTTCGCTGTCGCAAAGTCATGCCCACCCTACCCACCGCCCTCTGACGGCCTGTGTTCAGATAGACGGATCAGGGTTTTCTTTAATGGATGGGGAAGAGAATTTGATGTGAAAAAATGGTAACACAGCCATTACTCTTCTTATCTATCTATAAAATAAACCCTGATATGACACCCTGGGAATAAGGCCGTTTGCCTGCATCAGCAGGCACGAGGGCAGCGGGCGGGGTGGCGGCGTGCGCTGAGACCGATGGTTGGCAAAGCAGCAAGAAGAATACTGAGAAGCGAAGTTGCTTCTCAGTAAAATATAAAAGCTCCCTGACCACTAAAATCAAAAATTGGTATTTTAGTGGTCGGGGAGATGCAGTCATCCATCAGGTCTCAGCGCACGCCGCCACCCCGCCCGCTGCTCTCGTGCCTACCTGCGGTAGGCAAACGGTTTGTTACCAGCTCGACAAATGAGGGTTTGCGGTTTACAACTTTTCCCACTCGTGGATGAAACGCAAAGCATATTGCTGAATGCCGCCGAAGTAGGTATCTATAAATGTGGTAAGGTTCCTGCCTACATAACGGTAATGCCAGCTTTCCCAACTGTAGCCGGTAACCGCTTCATAACCGTTGGGGTAAGACAGCGACCAACCAAAGCGCGAAGCGTTAGCTGCTACCCAGCGGCCGGCAGGGGTTTGCGCGAATGAATTGTCGATAGGACCAAAATCAATAACCATACCAAGCTGGTGCTGGCTGTGGCCGGGTCGTGCCGAAATCCGGTCAGCCGCTGCCTGCCCCCTTTCGTTTACATATCGATTATAGACCTGAGTCTGGTAATTGAATGAGCGGTACGAGGAGGCCACAACGAGGGTTATCACGTCGGCGCGGGCAGCTGCAGCCATTACTTCCAGTGCTTCAGCAGCGACAGTACGCAATGATAAATCGTTACGGCTGATCTGGTAAGAACCGCCATTTCTCAATGGAACAATATCCGATGGTGCATATCCATGGGGAAGAGCATTTTGTTTATCTACAAGTATTCGAAAATACAGATCGTTTTCCAGGATGGATTCCAAATAGTCAAAAAATATCTGGTTCTGGGCCAAATGTGCATGAATTCCGTCAATGATTTCCTGCGGCAATTCTGCATTTCGCATTGCTTCAGCAAGTTTATCAGTTTCATTACCACCGGTCTGGGTTCCAAAAATTTCTGATTCGTTTGATTCCAGTTTAACAGTGATACCATGAGGTGTATCCGGATCTACCGTTATAATTTCGGGATTGGGGACATTCTGCCTTTCATTTCTTGAATTTTGACAGGAGAAAAAGGTACAAAAGAACATTAACAAGCATAGTACACGCATGGGAACACTATAGCTTATCCGTTTGAATTAGTCAAATGCTGGCTTTATACCCAATCCTCGTCACTTGCAAGCCCCAGTTCGCCATTTTCGCGCGCCTGTCTGAACCATGCAAGAAAATCATTCGCCGCTTCGTCACATTCCCGCTTGGAGACAGGCCCCATGATGTCTCCTTCCTCACGGATCATCTCCCTGCGCCGGGAAGAAACATTTGATAAAATTTTTTCGCGGAAATCAGCGTTTCGGCCTTTCAGTAAAACCGCAATCGTCCGTTCTGCCATGGTTGACAATTTTTCCGCAAGGGGACGGTCAAAGGCGGTAATCACATCATCCAGCGTGTATAACCGGTCTTTTAGTTCTTTTCCAATGTCGGGGGTTTCCATTTCAAGCTGATTGATTATTTGATCGCCAAATGAATAGTCCCCCTGCTTAAGAATGGCGGTTAGAGTCTGCATTCCGTCAATCGTAATATCCTTTGAACCGCCGCTGCCCAAATGCCGCGCCTTGTCACGAATTACTCCGGCGACTCTTTCCAGTACCTCCGGCGCAACCTCACTCTGACGGGCAATACGCTTAAGAATTTCCGGCTTGAGCGCCGGCGGAAATTTTTTCAATGTTTCGGCGGAAACTTTTGCGGGAAGCCGTGCCAAAACAAGCGCCGCTGCTGCGGGGCCTTCATCTTTAAGCAGAAAAACCACCTGCTCAGGTTCAAATTCCGTTAAAAAGTCAAATATATTTTCTTTCGAATCAGGTACGGCATTGTTCAGCAGAACTTCGCCTTTTTCGGGGCCATACGCTGTATACAGAATTCGCCGCGCCGTCTCCACCCCGCCGTGAGAAGCGCCCATAAAACCAAAATTACCTGTCAGCAGTGTTCTAAATTCGGCAAGTATTGATTCTGCTTCACTCTCGCTAATCCCCCGGATTGTTGCAATTTCCTGCGATATTTCCTCAACCTGTTGACTATCAAACTCGCCAAGAATTTTTGCCGCCTGTTCGCTGCCAATAAGGATAAGGAATTTAGCTACCCGCCGGATTTTAGAATCATCAGACGGCGGCACCTGGGCTTTCTTTAACAGTGATGTTGTTTTAAGAAGGCCGTCATTATCAGGAGACTGCGAACGCATTGTTTGCCGGTAAGCCGAAATTCCCTGGTGTATCATGTTCCCCATTATTATTTCCCCCTCCGCTGGATGGTTTTTAGGCAGATTAAAATCTAAATGACATTAGTGCTCCGTTTCCGGTAATATAAAAAGAAACATTATTATCATTTTTATTCCTTCTGTGTAATGTCGGTATTAACCAGCCGGAAAAGGCTCCTATCGCAGCTCCTGCCAATACATCCGTAAAGAAATGGTCGCCTCCAACCATTCTGAAGACCGCAAGAGTCCCGGCTAATGTATATGAACCGACAATCACCGGAATCTTCCAGCGAGAATAGGGAAACTCTGCGGAAAAAGTAACGCTGAAAAAAGTCGCAGGCAGAAAAACTATCGTTGTTCCGCCTGAAGGAAAGCTTCTGGCATTAACAGGATAATCTAGGCTTTCATCTAAATAATGGTACGGCCTATACCTGGTAATTGCTTTTCCCAGAATTTGCCGTGTTCCATATGCAAGTCCTGTCGCCTGACCATACATTATGCCGTATGTTAACCATGTAGTAAAATTGTTTCTTGCTATCCCGGTAATCCCATCTTGAATATCCCAGTTTGTCATAATTAAAGGAGTGATAAAAGGTGCTGCAAAAAGTAAAGGCCGTAAAAAAAAGGTAGGATTAAAAAATGAACTTGTATAAAGAAACAGGAATGATCTGTCAAGGGAATTTACATCGCGTATATTTAGATTTTCTGGTATTGTCAGCTCATAATTCATTATATATCCGCCAAAAATAAACACACCCGCTGTTAAAGTTGAAAGAACAATATCTTTTTTAATCTCTAAATCATATACACTTTCTGCATTTAAATTAAAGTTACATACAGTGAAACAAAGAAAAACTAAAATAAGTTTTATTGCAACATTTCTCATGAACATCTCCTTAAACTAACGCGCCCTGAATAACCGCAAAGGTCCTGAAAAAGGAACAGCAGACGCGCTGTCACCGCCGGCATCCCAGGTAACAAAAACCGGCATGGAGCCCACCCGAATAACTGCGTCGCTCTGTATAGCAACGGCATCTCCGGAAACCGGATCGTGTATAGTGTGGTTGCTGCCGGGAATTTGCATTGCAACCCGCATTGCACTGCCGTCTTTCCAGAGCACAAGCGTTCTCCTGCCTGATGACTCGCCGTCAGCAGTGATTGACGGCGTTTCAAAATAAAATGTCTTTAATGATGACGGCAGATTTTCCCTCAAAGGCCTATGAGGGTAATATACGGTCCCGGGAAGATACATGGCACACAACCGGAAAGCTTCCGCGCCTTTTGAAATGAAATCCTCTCTGCCCCGCACAAGTCCGAAAAAATGTTCCGAGTTACTCCTGACACGGTTTTCTGAATCAAATAACTGATACCAGATAACCGTCTTTGTGTCACTTATTGCAAGATTGATAAATGTTTTTATCACAAATGCGGGGAATTTTTTTTCAGTTGTTTTTGTTGGGTACCAGCCGCCGGTTGGGTATCCCACTTCTGTTGTCCAGATACGATCTGCAAAACCGTATTCGGCGGCAATGGCTGAAAACCTGCCATATAGTCTTGCCGTACGGGCAGGATTTAGTTCGTATGGATGAAATGCAACAGCATCAACATTTTCCATTGCGCCTGATTCAAACAAGCCGCGAATAAAGGCATTAGGTAAGCCTAAAACCCCGCGATTAAAAGCGCCGCCCAGCAGTACAACATCGGGATCAACTTCTCTTACCGCGTCAGCAGCCAGGCGGGAAAGTGTAAAAAACCCTTCTCTTGTTCCTGCCCAAAAACGAGTTGAATTTGGTTCATTCCAGATACACCACGCATCAACCCTGCCTCGAAAATGTTCTACTGTTCGCCGTACATACTCAAGAAAATAGTGCGTTTTATCCGGCGGTATGTATCTTGGCCCCGATCCGCCTTCATGAATCCATGGAGCGTCATAGGCCAGAACACCCAAGACCTTTATCCCCGCTGCATTTGCAATATCAACATATTCGTCAAAATTACTAAAATCCCATTGTCCTTCCTCCGGCTGAATTCGCCTCCAGCTGAAAGTACGAAGCGTCCAGCTTACGCCTAATCTGTCTAACAAGGCATATTCTTCCGGGCTATTGGAAAAACCGGCATGGGCAATCCCGGCAATGTCTTCGGAGATTAAAAGCGGCACAGGGGAAAAAACATCAGTTGAAGCACAGGAAAAGTAAAAAGTAAGAGGTAAGAGGTAAAAAGTAAGAGGTAAAAGGTAAGAGGTAAAAAGTAAGAGACTATCAGTTTTTAATTTTCTATGATCTTCTTTCATTTTTTACTCTCCTCTCTATTACCTTTTCACTTTTACCTTTTTCCTCGTATCACAGCTCCAGTGAGCGGGTTGCTATTTTTTCCAGCGCGTATGCGGCAAAGTCGGCTGTCTTCATCGCGGGAAGCTGCCTGCCGTCGCGCAGCCGGATAGACACTGTGCCTTCTTCCGCTTCACGCTGGCCTGTTACCAGCATGTAGGGAATTTTACGGTTCTGGCAGTTGCGAATTTTAGCGTTCATCCGATCATCGCTTAATTCAGCAGAAACCCGCAGGTCTTGGGCCTTGAGTTCTGCGGCAACTTTTTTAGCATATTCGTTGAACCCTTCCGCAACAGGGATAACGGCTATTTGTTCAGGGGCAATCCAGACAGGGAAGGCACCGCCGAAATGTTCTATCAAAACGCCAAAAAACCGTTCAAGGCTGCCCAGCAGGGCACGGTGGATCATGTACGGACGCTTGTGCTGACCGTCTGCGTCAACAAACGTCATGTCAAAGCGTTCCGGTTCGTTAAAATCAAACTGGATTGTTGCCATCTGCCATTCACGGCCCAGCGCATCGCTTATTTTCAGGTCAATTTTTGGGCCGTAGAACGCGCCGCCGCCTTCGTCTATCTGGTATTCAAGACCCTCGGCTTCCACTGCTTTGCGGAGGCTTTCCAGTGCGGCATCCCAGCGGCTTTGCTCACCGACACTGTCTTTTGGCTTGGTTGCCAAATACGCCTTGATATCATTAAACCCAAACACCTTCCACAGTGAAAGGCTGAAACGCAGCACTTCAAGAATCTCTGCTTCCATTTGCTGGGGCGTACAGAAAATATGGGCATCATCCTGGGTAAATCCCCGCACCCGCAGCAGGCCGTGGAGAACCCCGCTGCGTTCATAACGGTACACCGTTCCCAGCTCCGCCCAACGCAAAGGCAGGTCCCGGTAGCTGCGGCCTTTGTTTTTATAGATCATGATGTGGAAGGGACAGTTCATCGGTTTGATAAAATAGTCCTGATTATCAATCTGCATGGGAGCATACATGCCTTCACGGTAAAAACCTAAATGACCGGAAGTCTCCCACAGCCAGCTTTTGCCAACGTGCGGCGAAAAAAGAATATCATAACCATTACGGTAATGCTCCTGCCGCCAAAAATCTTCAATGGCAACACGCATCCGGCCGCCGTTTGGATGCCAGTAAATAAGCCCGGCACCGGCTTCCTCATGTACCGAGTACAGGTCAAGTTCCTTGCCCAAACGGCGGTGGTCGCGTTTTTCAACTTCTTCAAGAAAGGCAAGGTACGCTTTGAGATCTTTGGGGTTTTCCCAGGCGGTACCGTAAATTCGGGTAAGCATGAGGCGGTTTTCATCACCGCGCCAGTATGCACCGGCAATACTTTGCAGTTTAAACGCCGCAGAGTTTATTTCCCTGGTATTGGCAAGGTGCGGACCCCGGCAAAGGTCGGCCCACAGGATTTTACCGTCAACATGGTTTTCATACATGGTTATTTCAGCATCTTCCGGCAGCTCATTTATCAGCTCTGCCTTGAATTCCTCGTTTTCAAACCGCCGCAATGCCTCTTCCCGGCTGACCGTTACTTGAATAAAATCCTGCCGGGAATCAATGATGCGCTTCATTTCAGCTTCTATCACACTCAGATCTTCGGGGGTTATGGGCCGGGGCAGGAGAAAATCGTAATAAAAACCATGTTCAATGGACGGGCCAATGGCGACCTTTGCTCCGGGAAAAAGCGTAACGACCGCCTGCGCCATGATATGACTCACCGAATGACGGATAATCGTTAGCTTTTCTGATTGTTGATTCAATTCTGGCATGGTTAACAGTAGCATTTTTAAGGGTTCTGTGCAACAATGTGAAAGAAGCGTTGACAAGTGCCAAACATGTGTTATAATAACCCTTCAAGCAGCCTTAACAAGACTAAGCAGCTGGATGCAATAGTGTGGATAACTTGTGGATAATGTAAGGAAGCAAAAAGGCATAAAAAAGGTGTTTTTTGGGGTATTTACCGGAATATGTAAGTTGGTGTAAAAAAACAGCTAATTCTTTATATAATAAAGACTTAGCAAATTTTTACTATTCAGGCATTAAGGTAAAATATTAATTATTAAGGTATTTAATTTGACAGGAGGTTTTTATAATATTTACCACGCTTGTGGATAATATGTTAATTATTTTACAATGGCAGAATTTGATTACAAGGGCTCTTGGAATGAGACCCTAAGCCAATTGCGAACTGATCTGGGGGAGGAGGAGTTTAGCGGCTGGTTTTCCGATATAAAATATTTACGAGCAGGAGAAAACAGCATTGTTGTTGGGTTTCCTTCCGGTTTTCATCGTGACAGCGTAATAACACGCTATAAAAACATTATCTCTGCAAAATTGCAAGAACTTACAGGCAGAGAAATTGCTCTGGAATTCGAAATTGTTGCAGGTACAGACGAAAACGCCTCGTCTGCACAGAATAACCCTGCCAAAAATACAGCCGGTAAAGAATTTCGGGAGCCGGACTCCTCTCAGGCGCAGAAACCGAAAAGAAAGCAGCATTCACATATGCGTGACGACTATACTTTTGAAAATTACATCATCGGGGAGAACAACAGTTTTGCAGCAAACGCCGCAATTGCCATCAGCCGGAATCCGGGAACCGCTTACAACCCGTTCTTTATCTACGGAGGGGTTGGTTTGGGTAAAACCCATTTAATGCAGGCAATCGGCAACTTTATACACGAAAATTCCGAGAGTAAAGTAATTTATGTTACATCCGAGGAATTTATGAATGAGTACGTACAGGGAGTCCAGGTAAAGGATCTGTCCCCTTTAAGGAATAAATATCGCTATGCCGATGTGCTTTTGATTGACGATATCCAATTTTTTCAGGAAAGAGGGGAAGCCATAAAAGATGAATTTTTTCATACTTTTAATACATTAGTTAATGCCAAGAGGCAGTTGGTAATGACGTGTGACCGGCATCCTGATGAACTAAGAAATTTATCAGACAGGCTTATAACCCGTTTTAATCAGGGGCTTAAAGTTGACTTGCAGCCTCCCCGGTATGAAGTTCGCTGTGCAATACTTAAGGCAACAGCTGAAAACAGGGGCACTGTTATTCCCGATGAAGTAATAAATCTTATAAGTAAGAATATTTCAAGTAATATTCGGGATTTAATAGGGACCCTTAACACTCTTATTTCCTTTACAGAAATAATGAAACAGCCTATAACTCTGGATATAGCGCAGCAAAAACTACGGGATATATTTGCATCCCGAAAACAAGCAAATTTATCAATAGAAATAATTCAAAAAGCTGTAGCTGACTTTTTCTCTTTAAGTGTAAATGACTTAAAAAGTCAAAAACGTACTCAAAAAATTGTTTTTCCCCGGCAAATAGCCATGTTTATATGCCGTGAAATGACTGATTTTTCAACAACAGAGATAGGGGAAGCATTTGGAGGCAGGGATCATACAACAGTAATGCATTCAATTTCAAAAATTGAAGGATTATTAATTACCGATCCTACGCTGGATTCAACTATAGAAAACCTAAAAAGAAATGTAAAGGAATTAAGTACAAGGCAATAAAAAACTGTCTATAATTTTGTATAAGTTGTGCAAAAATACGGTACTTGCGGAAATGATGAAAATTAAGTATAATTTTCCCTGATTTTTGAATTGTTTAATTGTATACGCTGTAAGGAATTAAGTGAGTTTTCCACATTTCCGGCAGCTTATTATTACTATTACTATATTTATATAGTATACTATAATAATAAAGGAGCATAAAATGAAGTTTATTTGTGAAAGAAACATTCTCCTCAAGGAAATTTCCATGGCACAGGAAATTATAGCATCTAAAAACGTTATTTCAATATTGTCTAATATCTATCTTGAGGCAGAAAATGACAGTCTTACCATAAAAGCTACGGATTTAAAAGTTAACTTTGAAACAAAATTACCGGTAACAGTATTGGAAACCGGTCCTGCTACCGTATTTGGAGATAAATTTTTGAGTATTATTGGATCTGTTCCAGAAGGAGAAATGGAATTTGAATATAATGATAATAAAGTTAAAATTAAAACAAGCGCCAAAAAAGCAAATTTTCAGCTTAAAAGTATAGCTTCGGATAAATATCCTGAATTTCCGGTTTCAAACGCAAAATATTTTGAAATTCCTATTAAAGGTTTTAAGGATATGATTAATCAAACTGTTTTTGCTATATCAGATGATGATACCCGTTATTATATGAACGGAGTATTTATGGAAAAAGCAGACGATAAAATTATTATGGTAGCCACTGACGGAAGAAGACTTGCTTATGCCGAAAAAAACGGAGATGGAATAATTGATTTTCCCGGTGTAATAATACATCCTAAAATATTAAACATTATTCTTAAAAGATCCGGTGATGAAGGAAATATTGAAATATCTGTTACCGATAAAATTATGTATGTTCGTTTTGGATCATATATTTTTTCTTCGGTACTGCTGGAAGGGCAGTTTCCTAACTATCGTAAAGTAATACCTGAAGAGCAGATAAACACCCTGTCTGTTGATCGCGTTGAAATGCTTGGAGCTCTTCGCCGTGTGTCAAACATGGTAGAACAAAAATCGCAGCGTATCTATTTGGAAATAAAGTCGGGGGTAATGAAAATTTATTCGGAAGAAGGGGAAATTGGTGAAGCAGATGAAGAAATACCCTGTAAATATGAAGGTGAAGAAATAACGCTTGCATTTAATTATCGCTATATTGAAGAACCGCTTAAGGCAATTATCAGCGATGATATTTGTATCCGTTTTACCGGGCCAAGTAAAGCTATAACTGTAACACCGGTACCAAAGACCGATTTCTTTCACATAATAATGCCCATGCAGTCATAGAAAGGTGATAATATCATTTTTACGTACAGCGGCTTTTCGCAACCTGGCGGATATTGCAGTTGCTACTTCGGCGAAAAATATTTTTCTTGTTGGTGAAAACGGACAGGGAAAAAGTAATTTTCTGGAAGCGCTGTATTTTTGTTCTTATGCCTCTTCATTTCGCGGGGTGCGTGACAGTGATCTTGCTCAAAACGGACAAAAGGATTTTTCGGCTGCAATTACCATTGCGGAGCAGCCGGCAACGAAAAATATCTGCGGCGAAGTTCTCGTTAAATTTGTAAAAGAAAAGAAAACCATTCTCATTGACGGCAAAAGGGCAGGGGATCGCAAAGATTTGTTGTCCATTGCTCCCTGTATTGTGTTTTGTCATGAGGATATGGAATTTGTAGCAGGCAGCCCGGAAAGACGGCGGTGGTTTTTTGATCAGGCGCTCAGCCTGTCTGATCCGGTGTACCTTGACGATTTACGCCGTTTTCGCTGGGCCTTGAAATCACGTAACAATATACTGCGGAATAACACACTGCAACGGCAGAACAACGATATTGAATCTTTATTAGATACGCTGGACTCCCAATATGTGCTATACGGTTTACGGCTCATGGAAAAAAGGGAAACGGCCGCACGGCTTTTTTCTGAAATTTTTGCAGCTCTGTACAATGAGGTTTCCGGTATTACCGGTATGACCGTACTATACACGCCGTCATGGAAGAGCACTGGTGAAAATGAAACGCTTTCCGGTTTGTTAAAACGACGGCCGGCAGATGTAGCGGCGGGAATTTCTCTTACCGGACCGCACCGGGACCGTTACACCTTTGCCCTGAACGGCACAGACTTTACCGGAAATGCTTCAACCGGACAGCGCCGCTTGCTGGCGCTGCTGCTTCGTGTGGCGCAGGCACGCCGCTATTCCGGAACAACCGGAAGAAACCCCATACTGCTGCTGGATGATGTTTTGCTGGAAATGGACGGCGAAAAACGGCGCCGTTTTCTTTCAGTGCTGCCCGGTTATGATCAGGCTTTTTTTACTTTCCTGCCGGATGAGCCGTACCAGCGTTACCGAAACGATGATACCGTGGTATATTTTGTAAAAGACGGTGCGTTGGAAAACGCACCGCGTTAAGCGGTAAGGATAGAGGCAGAACAATGATGAAACGCGCAGGAGACATTTTTTCCGCGCTTTT
>Ga0099364_10008983_pt1 | contig 13952 bp, 10 predicted proteins | sample TergutTh196P3_FD_73070 | JGI IMG/M metagenome (GOLD analysis project Ga0099364, IMG submission 73070) | Microcerotermes parvus P3 segment gut microbial communities from Pointe-Noire, Republic of the Congo - Th196 P3 | ecosystem: Host-associated > Arthropoda: Insects > Digestive system > Gut ...
AACGCCCGGGCGTTTAAAAAAAAAGGGGGAAGGGCGCGCCCCGCCTCCCCCCGCGCACGCCTTACACCAACTCTACGCTTTAAAGCAGGCGGTCATTTCGACCGAAGCGAAGCGAAGGGAGAACCCCGAAACCTGCAAGGTTCGCCAAAGGCAACGGCTCGACGCAGTCAAATCTCGATCCTATCGGATTGCTATGTGGCGCGATTGGCTTCAACCGTATGCTGTTTCATCAATACTCGCCGTAATTTACGGCAATTTCATTCAGAGTTTCAATTAATTCATTCACGTCCAATGATGTAACCAATTTCATTCTGGTTTGTTTAAAGTCGGGCAAACACTTGAAGTAATTTGACAAATGTCTGCGCATTTCAAAAATTCCAACGGGTATCCCTTTATATTCGACTGATTTCGCAAGGTGCATTTTTGCGAGTTCTACTTTTTGAACAGTGTTGAGCGGCTGCATTTGTTTGCCTGTTTGCAGAAAATGCTTTATTTCCGCAAAAATCCATGGTCGTCCGCAAGTTGCGCGTCCTATCATAACAGCGTCTATTCCGTAGCGGTCGAACATTTCGCGGGCTTTTTCGCCCGAATCTACATCGCCGTTGCCAATTACGGGTATGTGCATACGCGGATTGTTCTTCACTGCGCCAATCAGCGTCCAGTCGGCTTCGCCCTTGTAGAGTTGCGCTCGTGTGCGCCCATGAATAGCGATTGCGGCAATTCCTGCATCCTGTAGCCTTTCGGCAACGTCTACGATATTTTTTGAATCTTCGTCCCAGCCCAAGCGAGTTTTCACGGTAACAGGCAATTTTACAGCCTGTACTATCGCCTTTGTTATTTCCACCATCAGCGGCACGTTGAGCAACATACCTGCGCCTGCGCCGCGTGTGGCAATCTTGCGGACAGGACATCCAAAATTGATGTCAATAACATCGGGACGAGCTTCCTCAACTAAAAGAGCCGCCTGTACCATAGCGTCAATCAGATGACCGTATATTTGAATGCCGATGGGTCGCTCGCCGTCTTCGATTTCAAGTTTTTTCAGCGTTTTTTGAGCATCGCGAATAAGCCCATCCGATGAAACAAACTCCGTGAACATCATGTCTGCGCCAAAATGCTTGCATATAAACCTAAACGACGGGTCGGTAACATCCTCCATAGGTGCAAGGAATATCGGCTTTTCTCCAAAATTGATAGCGCCTATTTGCATCTTATTAATTTTCCGCAAAAATAACATTTTTTTCTAATTCATACTAAAAAAAGTTTTCAGTAGTCAGTTTTTGACGACATTTTTGCAATTTCAAAAAAAAAATATTATTTTTGCGGTTAATTAACAAATCGTAAAAACAATTCAAATGGTCATTGAATTTATCAAACTTCGTTTGCGTGAAACCGCACGCTCGGCTACATGGGACAGAAATACGGCAATAAACATAGTATTCGCATTGTTTATGCTGTACATGGTCGTTTGTTTCCTGTTTATAGGTCTTTTTTTAGACAGAATATTGATGCAGTCGTTTCCCGGCTACGACCCTGTGACGCTGCTCAACATGGGGTTGCTCTATTATTTTGGGGTTGAACTGATTGTGCGTTTCCTCATGCAATCTACGCCTGCAATGAGTATTACTCCGTTTCTGCATCTGCCCGTCAAGCGTTCGTCGCTGATACACTTATTGTTAGCGCGTAGCGTAATCGGTCCTGTTAATTACATCTCATTTATAATATTCATACCATTTGCCATACGGGCGGTTTCGGTGATGTATTCGGGCGCTGCGGCTATTTGGTGGTTGTTGTCGCTGTTTCTGTTAGTCTTGTTTGTCATATACATTAACTTGTATATCAAACGGCAAATGGTGGTAAAGCCTGTTGTATCGTTGAGTTGCGGATTAGCGTTTATTGCTATGATTGTTTTGGATATTCTCGGAGTGTTTTCGCTTTCGGAGGTTTCGTCTATGCTGTTTGGCGCAGTGTTGGTGCAGCCGTTGTGGATACTTGCGCCCGTTGCGTTAGTTGCAAGCGCGTATTTGCTCAACCTTCGTTTTCTGATGACCAACTCTTATCCCGAAGAAATTGACAGCACGGTACATAAAAAGCAGGTAACAGTACAAAAACTCGGATTTATGAGCCGTTTCGGACAGGTAGGCGAACTTATGGGCTTGGAACTGAAACTGATGATGCGCCACAAGCGTACAAGATCATTTTTATACATGGCTCCTATGTTTATATTTTTTGGATTAATATTTTATACAAGCCCTGTGTACAAAAATAGTATGGCATTTTTAACTATGGCGGGTATATTCGTTACAGGCTTTAAGATGTTGAATCATGGACAGTACCTTGTTGCGTGGGAAGGCAAATTTTTCGACGGCATATTGACGCGCAAAGGCAGTCTTTTGGATTATTTCAGAGCAAAATATTACCTTTTGGTTTCTTTTTGTATTGTAAGTTATATAATTACCACTCCATACGTTTACTTCGGAATGAAGATATTATGGATACAAACGGCATGTTTTCTGTTCAATATAGGTGTTAGCGCCTGTATAATTCTGTGGTTTTCACAGTTTAACCGCAAGCGAATTGACCTTGCGTCAGGCTCGGCAATGAATTGGCAAGGCGTTGGCGCCGCGCAATTTTTATTCATGTTGCCTGTAATGATACTGCCGATGTTAATTACAGGTATTTTAAGTCGTTTTGGCTTGGGAGATTGGGGATTGGCTGCCTTGGCTATTTTAGGAATTATTGGCGTATTGTGCCACAAGTGGATAATACAGGCTATCTGTCGGGGTTATGCACAGGCAAAATATGCACAGGCAGAGGGTTTTAGAGGGAGTAATTAGAATTTTGAATCTATTACAAAAAGCCTAATCAGGTATATATCAGCCGATTTGTATTTCTTCAGGCTGTCGTTAATTATTGCGTTGCAATTTAACTCCTACATTTTTCAAATCTTCCCAAAAATTTGGGTACGACTTGCTTACAACATCTGGGTTTTCTATCTTTAATTCGGGAAAATGTATTGCTGCTGGCGCAAAAGCCATTGCCATTCGATGATCGTTGTATGTCGAAACGGTTATATTGCGTTGTGTCTCCACGCGTTCACCGTCCCATTCCAAAACGCCCGGATTTGTTTCTTTTATGCAGAAACCCAACTTCAATAGTTCGTTCTGTAATGCAGCAATTCGGTCGGTTTCTTTTACCCGCAGGGTTTGTACTCCCGAAAAGCGAAAACGGGTATTGTTCAGGCAGCAAGTCACTGCCAAGGTTTGTACCTGATCGGGTATATTTATAAAATCGTAATCGAACGCGGGACATTTTTTTTTGATTTTTGTCAATACGGCTCCTTCGGGTGTATATTCGGTATTAACGCCAAATTGACGGGCTAATTGCGAAATAACAGCATCGCCCTGCAAAGATTTTTCTGTAACGCCTTCTAATAGCAGTTTGGCGTCGTTTGCCAAAATCATCATTTGATACCAATAAGACGCTGCGCTACGGTCGCGCTCAACACGCATACATTCAGAGCGATAATCCTGTCGGGCAACAGTGATGACGTTTTTTTCAAATCTCGAATTTACGCCTGCCTGTTGCATAAGTTCAAGCGTCATTTTGATGTATGACGCCGAAACAGGGTCGCCGTTTATACGTATTGTTAATCCATTTGGTAGCGTAGGAGCGATAAGAAGCATTGCGGTAATGAATTGGCTACTAACATTTCCGCTAATTTCGATGGCGTCTCCGGAAAACGCTTTGCCCGAAGTCCTGACGGGTGGATAGCCTGATTTTTCGAGGTAAACAATATCGGCTCCTAACTGATTTAACGCGTCTACCAAGTCGCTCACAGGTCTGTTTTTCATTCTGTCGGAGCCTGTTATTGTTCTAACCTGTCCGGTAGCGGCAAAATATGCCGTAAGAAAACGCATTGATGTTCCTGCGTGTCCAATATCTATAGTGTCCGACAACGATTCTAATCCTCGCTGTAAAAGTTTTGTATCATCGCTGTCTGATAATCCTTCGATTGGAAAACCGCCGCCGCTGTTGCATAATTTGCTGATAATAAGCAAACGATTGGAAATGCTTTTTGAAGTCGGCAGACTAACCCTTCCCTCTATTTTGCCATCGGGAAAGACAAGCGAATAATTCATATTATCAGGTATATCTTAATCTTTGCCCTACCCGCAGCACCGAATTTCTTCTTATGTTGTTTAGTTGGCAAAGCCTGTCAATGCTTACTCCCAATCTGCGTGAAATAGCCGACAAGGTATCGCCTCTTCTAACCGTGTAGAAACGCACTTCGTCCAATTCTCCAACGTAGGCAAAATGTTCGGCATTTAAATCTAATATTCGATATATGGCGGTATAATTTTCAAAATCAATCAAATCTCTTGGATTAAGAGGTTGTCCAAGAAAACGTATTTCGTAGTGTAGATGCGGTCCTGTGGAGCGTCCTGTATTTCCGCCCAATCCTATGACTTCGCCTGCACGTACAATTTGGTTTACTTTTACAAGCGGTCTGCTCAAATGAGCGTAAACTGTTTCCAATCCGTTGAAATGCCTGATCACGATATAATTTCCGTATGCTCTGCCTCGTTGAACTATACGCACCATACCATCAAAAGAACTGTGAATCGAATCGCCTATTTTCAAACGCGTATCTGTTCCGTAGTGAAATTGCCATCCGCGACGAAAACCAAAATTGGACGTAACCACATTTCTGTTGGCGTGGTGATACTGCGAAAAATCAATCACAAATGTATCGGGCATTTCAACAAGTCTGTTACTGCCGTATGGATTGACTAACTGATTGTTCCACACAAAACCGTACAACGCGGCAGCCGGAATTAACGACAAATCAACGACTCCATTTGAAGTTAAATACGAAAGTTCGTCCAAACAGACTGTTTCATCGTTATCCAAAGAAATATCTTCAAGACTAAGAATGACTGTTGGCGGGAGATTGAGTATAAGGCTCTGTGAATAAGCGCTATAGCTCCCAAAAAGAAACGTTACAAAAAATACTGTACTAACTATATACCTCATATTGAATTATTTTGGGCGCAAAAGTATATGTTTTTTTTATATCTACCAAAAAAAATATTTTTTTTTGCTAAAAATTGTACAAAATTATTTGCTTGGGGAAACTTCTGCAACATACGCTACTTTTTTTTCTGCGAAAAACGGCTCGTTAAAAAAATCGCTGATATTAAAAATTTTTGTCTGTTTGCGGCAATTTTGCAACTCGATTGAGAGGTCGCCGCCTTTGAGGAATAATATGCCATTGGGCAGGTCATGCAGTTTGCGCGGCAGGAATTTGTTGCCCGTCCACGGCAGAAAGTCGGAAATAGACGCTACGGCGCGGCTGACAACAAAATCGTATTTGTCCTTCAACAGTTCGGCGCGAATATGCTGCGTGGTTACATTTTGCAACTGCAACGCTTCGACCACCGCGTTTACAACTTTCAATTTTTTTCCGATAGAATCAATCAGGTGGAAATGCGTTTCGGGAAAAAGTATTGCCAAAGGTATGCCCGGAAAGCCGCCTCCCGTGCCAACGTCGAGTACGCGAGCGCCATCGGCAAAACTGACAATCTTTGCAATAGCCAATGAATGAAGCACATGGCGTTCATATAGAAAGTCAATATCTTTTCGCGAAATAACGTTTATACGCTTGTTCCATTCGCCGTACAACTCCTCTAACAGCGTAAACTGCTCTGCCTGTCGGGGGTTGAGTTCGGGAAAATACCTGTAAATTTGCAACACTCGACTATTCGGCTGAAAGTAATTCATCACGGTTGAACTGGCTCTCTGTCATTGCGTTTTGCAGCAATTCGCGTGCGCGATGCAGTTGCGCCTTCACCGTTCCGATAGGCAAGTCCATCTCTGCGCTGATTTCTTCGTAAGTATATTCGTTGAAATAGCGCAATTCAACTAATTTTCGGTAACGGGGCTTAAGTTGCGCTACTACCGAACGCAGCATGGAAATTTTTTGTTCTGAAATCATGCGCTCTTCGGGCGTAGGCTGTTCCGACCTGATGTTTATGGGTATAGAATCGGTATCGCGAATGTTCTCGTCAATAGATATATTGTTGAGTTTCTTTTTGCGCATAAAGTCAATAGCATTGTTGGACGCGATTTTAAAAAGCCACGTACTGAATGCAAAATTAGCCGTATATTGCTTAATGTTCTTAAATGCCTTGCCAAATGCTACGATTGTAAGGTCTTCGGCGTCGGCAGAATTATTGACCATTTTCAACAACATATAATATATAGCATCGCGGTAACGCTCCATTAGCTCGGCGTATGCTTTCTGATCGCCATTTATGGCGCGTTGAACAAGTTCAATGTCCAACTGTGCTTTTGACGATAGTGATTCTCCTTTTATTCCCATTTAATCTGTTTAAAAGAAATAAGTATAAATACACAAATGGCATTATCATGTCGAAAAATACTGCATATTGCAGAATAGACGGTTCATTTAACTTTTTGACTGCCGCCCGAATAATCGTCATGAATACAGCCTTTCGTACAATTAATGCCGCTAAAACATAATACCATAACGGACAAACAATCATTAAAATTGTGAACGACGCCCACATTATTATTCGTGAAAGAGGTTCGAGGGTTAGCCAAAAGACCTGACTGCTCCTGTAATAACTGCCCGAAGATATTTGTCGGCTTTTTTGCCACGTCCATTCTTTAAATGTATTTGGCGATTTTGACCTGATATGCGCCTCGCCGATACAGGTCGCCGCAACATTGTTCTTTTTTGCCGCCTGATTGACAAAAAGTCCATCATCATCGGATAGTATGTGTGCATGAATTGCAAATCCATTGTGTTCAAAGAAAAGCGATTTACGATACGCCAAATTGCGCCCCACGCCTGTGTAGGCTTTCCCCAACAGAGCAAAACCAATGTATTGAAGGGCTGTAAAACAGGCGTCGTAACGTATCCATTTGTTTAAAAAGTCTTTTTGCGCAAAATAGCCTCCATAACCCAATACAACGCTCTTATTTTCAGCAAATTGACGGCTCATTGTTTCAATCCATTTCGGACTTTCAGGGCAACAGTCGGCATCGGTAAACAGAAGCCATTCGTGTTGAGCGGCTCTGACGCCAACGGTAGCGGCAAATTTTTTCCCGTTAAGGAAGGCGCCGTTCTTTTTAATGATAGTACTGCGAAGATGCGGATATTTTTGCTTAAGCTCTGCCAGCACTAATTCAGTGTCGTCTTCCGAACAATCGTTCACAACAATTACTTCAAACGAAGGATAATCCTGTTCCAGCGTCCGCACTAAATTTTGAGATAGATTCTCATCTTGATTGTTAGCGCATATTATCACTGAAACAGGGGGGAGAGGACTGTTTTCCTGCGATTCAACTTGCTTTTCATTGCGGCGCACGGCTCTCATGTAAGCAACCAAATAATACAACACCTGCACCAAAATTGATAGTGCAAAGAGTATCAAAACAATATCCTGCCATTTCAAAAATACTAAATAGTCCATTTTAAAAAATTGCGCAAAGTTTGTAAAAATTTTTAACAAAAACAAAAAAATGAGTTAAAAAATATTTTTAGGCGCTATAAAAACAATGTTACCTTTGCGCCCATAAATGATGATGAACGGTTTATTTTTTAATCTTTTGAGACTGCCCATTATTGAGGTCAGAAAGCCGCGCCATGAAACCGAAGTACGTCTTCGGCAATATCTTCTAAATCAGCGCCTCCGATGGGCGATTGGGTTCCTGCGAAATATTTATCAACGAGGCTTTGCGACAGACCGAGCGCCTCAAATAGTTGCGCCCCACGATACGAGCCTATTGTGGCAATACCCATTTTTGACGTTACCTTCAAAAGCCCCTTTCCGACTGCCTTAATGAAATTCTTTTCGGCTGTGGCATAGTCTATTGGCAGAGCGGGAGCGCGTCCTGTTCCTGCGATTGTGAGGCTGTTCAATACCGCATAAGCCATATACGGATTGATGGCGCTTGCGCCATATCCCAGCAACAGAGCAAAGTGCATCACTTCGCGGGCTTCGCCGGTTTCCACTATCAGTGCGGTTTTTGTGCGCTTGCGATTTTCAATCAGGTGATGATGAACTGCCGAAACAGCCAGCACAGACGGTACGGCAGCGTTTGTCGCGCTAACGTTCCTGTCCGACAGTATAATATAATTGTACTGCTCCTCAACCGCCTGCTCGGCTTCGCTGCAAAGCCTTTCGACTGCCTTCGCTAATTGTTCGAACGGCGAATTTCCTGCAATCGAAAATGTCATATCAAGAATTTTTGTGTGAAAACCCTTGTACGTGATGTGTTTCAAAATATCAATATCGCGGTTAGTCAATACGGGTTGCTTGATATGCACCATTTTGCAGTGTTCTTCCGAAGGCGCAAGCAAATTGCCGCTCAAAGCGCCGATATATCCTTCGAGCGACATCACCAACTCCTCGCGAATAGGGTCTATCGGCGGATTTGTGACTTGCGCAAATTGCTGTCGAAAATAATTGAATAGCAGTTGCGGTTTTGCCGAAAAGAGCGGTATAGGCGTGTCGTTGCCCATTGAGCCTGTAGGTTCGACACCGTCCTGCGCCATAGGCAGCATAATCCTGTCTATTTCCTCGTCGAAATAACCGAACGCCTTTTTAAGCCTCTCAAAATCTTTTACTTCGGGCGTTACTTTGCGTCCCGACGTTATTTCCTCCAAATGTATTCTGTTTTTGCGAAGCCATTCGCCGTATGGAAAAGCAGCAGCAAGGGTTTCCTTTATTTCCTTGTCGCGAAAAATTGTTCCTGTGTGGGTGTCTACTAAAAGTATTTTTCCCGGTTGCAGTCGTCCTTTTTCTACCACGTTAGCGGCTTCGACAGGCAATACGCCCGCTTCGGAAGCCAAAATCAACATTCCGTCGTTAGTGATGGTAAATCGCGCCGGACGCAGTCCGTTACGGTCTAACATGCCGCCTGCGTAGCGTCCGTCAGAAAATATAATCGTTGCGGGTCCGTCCCACGCCTCCATAAGTATCGAATGAAATTCGTAAAATTCCTTTAATTGCTGCGAAATAGGGTTTTTATCGTTGAAACTCTGCGGCACGAGCATCGTCAATGCGTGTGGCAACGACATACCCGCCATTGTGAAGAACTCAAGCATATTGTCAAGCGATGCGCTGTCGCTCATTCCGGGCGTTACCACAGGGTTTATCACTGCCTCGTCGCCCAATAGCGGCGACTGCAACACGCTTTCGCGGGCGCGGCTCCACAGGCGGTTTCCGCGAATGGTGTTTATTTCGCCGTTGTGACCCAGCAACCTGAACGGCTGCGCCAACGCCCACGAGGGAAACGTGTTGGTGCTGAAACGCGAATGTACTAACGCTATACCGCTCGTTAACGCCGTGTTTTGCAGGTCGAGGAAGTAATGCCGCAGTTGCACCGACGACAACATGCCCTTGTAAATCATGTTTTTAGACGATAAACTGACGATATACGCATCGGCGCAGGTTTTTTCTACCCTTCGCCGCGTTCTGTACAGACGAGAATCCAACGGTAATTGCGGTTGTGGTAGAGACGTGGCATGCCGCGTCTCTACAATATTATCAGCGACGAAAATCTGTTTTATTGCAGGTTCAGCCGCCAACGCCCCGCTGCCGAGCATGGAATTGTCGGTAGGTACGTCGCGCACGGCAAACAGCGACAAGCCCTCTGCCCCTGCCGCCTGCTCGATGCTGTACATGATTTCCTGCTGCCGTTGCCCGTCTTTTGGCAAAAAGACAAGCCCTGTACCGTAACTGCCCTTCTCGGGAACGGCAATGCCCAATGCAAGCGCAAATTCATGCGGCGTTTGTATCATTATCCCTGCGCCGTCGCCCGTTGCGGGGTCGGCGCCTTCGGCGCCGCGATGTACCATGTTTTCAAGTATCCGCAAACCATTGTCAATGATTTGGTGCGACTTTTTTCCCTGTATGTTCAGCAACAAGCCTACTCCACAGGCGTCATGCTCGTTTGAAGGGTCATATAAACCCTGTTTGGCTATTGTATTCATCTGAAAAAACTAAATTTTCGGAGGGCAAAGTTCGTGAAAATTTTAGTTGTGTTGGGTGTATTTTTTTATGAAAAGTTTTGATTGCCGAATTGATAATATAAAATTTGCAGAAAAACAAGCGAATTTGATGAAAACTTGTATGGTTGAGGCGTTATTTTTTATAATTTAAAAGCACAAGCATCATTTGTCTATTTTCTGCACAATTCATACCCTTGCGTGAAACGCACCTCTATTTCCATGCGTTTGAATTGCACCCCTTAACATTTACTTAACATTATTTTAACCAAAACATAACAATATCGTAACATTCTTGTAACATCAGAACCGTACCTTTGTCGCAAATTTTAATTCAATTTGTTCATTTAAATAATATAAAAAAAACATGAAAAGTATTTTTCAAAAATTTGGAATAGTGATTGCCGCAGCGGCAGTCATATTTACGGGTTGTGACGACAAAGAAGACAACTCAGTTGATATCACATTTTCGAATGATGGTATTGTAAGCATTCGGGCAGGTTCGCCTGCACAGGTCGAAATTCTGACGGGTACCGCGCCGTTTCAGGTTAGTTCGGCAAACGCGGCGATAGCCACAGCAACCATGGCCAGCGATGGCTCTACCATCAACATCATGGGCGAGGCGGAAGGTATCGTACGTATTAACGTTACCGGCAGCGACGGCGGTAAGGCAAGTGTGGTGGTTAATGTTAATCCCAGACCTGAAAATGCGCCGGTGGTAAACGCTAATATTGTGGAACTCGATCCTAGCGCAACAAGGAACATTAGTGTTACGGGTGGAACAGAGGAGTTCACAATTGTAAGCCCGCATCCGCAAATTGCTTCGGCAACTGTAAACGGTAGAAATATAGTTGTTACCGCAAATTCGGCAGGCAGCACGGTTATTACCGTCAAAAGCGCCAATGCCGACGAGGGAGAGGCTACGATTTTGGTTTCCGTTTCCGGAATGCCAATTTTCTACGGTCCCAACAGAGATCAAATCGGAAGCGGCTCGAAACATTTCTACATCCACGAAGACCAAACCATCCCCAAAGGCGTATATACGATGGTAGGCTGGATTTATGTAGAAGACGGCGCTACCCTGACCATTGAGCCGGGTACGGTCATCAAGGGCAGCAACAAGGATTTCAATGGTGTAGACGCTGCCGAAGGTTCGACGCTGATTGTCCAGAGAGGCGGTAAAATCATTGCCGAAGGTACTCGCGAAGAGCCGATAGTATTCACGTCTTCGCAGCCTGTAGGGCAACGCCAGCCTTCCGACTGGGGCGGTATAATCATTTTGGGAAGAGCCACTAACAATGGAGGCAACAACATGACCGTTGAGGGCGGCGTAGACGCGCAACACGGCGGTACCGACGACGACGACGATTCGGGAATATTGAAATTTGTTCGTATTGAGTTTGCCGGTTACCCCTACGGACAGGACAACGAAATCAACGGACTTACGCTCGGCTCGGTAGGACGCGGCACAACGCTCGAATATATACAGGTGTCATATTGCGGCGACGATTCATACGAATGGTTTGGCGGAACGGTAGACGCCCGATATTTAGTGTCATACCACGCATGGGACGATGATTTTGACCCCGATGCAGGCGGATATAGAGGACGCATTCAATTCGCATTGGCAGTGCGCGACCCAAAGATTGCCGACGTTTCAAACTCCAACGGTATCGAAACGGACAACAGAGCCGATGGTGGATCGCAACTCCCCAACACTAAAGCGATATTCAGCAATGTAACCGTGATAGGTCCCATGGGACAAGACCCTAACTTCGTAAACCGAATCGAACCGCCCTATATAACAGGCTATGGCTGGGGCGAAACTTCTTTCGCAACGTGGAATATCCGTCCGGGTATTTTTCAGGCAGGCATGCACATTCGCCGCAATTCGCACACAAGCGTTTTCAATTCAGTGTTCACCGGTTTCCCTGTAGGGCTTATTTTGGATAATCAAGTTGGAGACTCGCAAGGCGCTGCCGCTGACGGCGATTTGAAAGTAAAAAATGTGTTTTTTGCAGGCATGGGCAGGTTAGCCGCAAACAACAACAATGCTAACGAGCAGTGGACAGACGCAATTGGCGTTAATAATGCATCTTTGGTAGTAGACGAATACGTCAAGCGTTCCGAGTTGAACAACACGGTGTTTACGCCGACAAGTCAATCTCACGCTGATATTTTAGCCTCAATTCAGCTATTGAGGTTGAAAGATTTTCAAAGCAAGGCGCTACCTGTTCCGAGTACTGGTTTTGCGCCCAACAATCCTAACGCCAACTGGGGACCGATGGCAGACAGTCCGCTGTTGGGCGCTGCTGATTTTAGCGACCCGCTGTTGAACGACCCGCTGTTAGATGATTTCTTTGAAGAAGTAGATTACGCCGGCGCTTTCAAAAGCGATTCCGAAGCCGACAACTGGTTGCGAGGCTGGACAAACTTCGATCCGCGAAATACAGTGTATTAATTGATTGTCTTTTTACTAATAACTTTTTAGATTAAATATTGTCCTCCCACGTACAAAAACGTGGGGGGATTTTTGTTTCATCTAACAACGTCAAGTGATGTTTTCAAAAAAACAATTCTCTCGGATTTATTTTCAAAAAACTTTCAAATGGTATTCCTTCTGTTCCAACAAGAAGAACTTTTTTGGGGTTAAATTTTTTTGCAAACTCGCCCATTCCTTTATTTTTGACTTTTAGTCCGCTTTTTACTTCTATTGCTATTACGCTTTTGTTGCGTACAAGAACAAAATCTACTTCCAAATTTCCTTCACGCCAGTAATAAATGTTATAACGTTCGGGCAAAGCATAATTCAACAAATGCGCTCCTACCGAAGATTCTGCAAAATGACCCCATGCGGCTGGATTAACAATAACGTCCTCAAAAGCATAATCGCTTAATGCGCTCATCAAGGCATTGTTATACACGTGAAACTTTGGGATTGACGATTTTTTCCTAACTGCGTCTATGACATACTTGTCCAATCCGCACAATAACCAGCAATCTGTAAGCAACCTCAAATAATGCGACAGGGTCGTGGTGTTTCCTGCGTCTTGAAGTTCACCCATTACTTTTGTCATTGACACTATTCTGCCTGAATAAATTGTTCCTATCTCGAAAAGTCGTTTCAGTAACGCAGGTTTATCAATACGGGTTAGCATCAGAATATCTTTCGAGATAGTTGTTTCGATAAGCGAATCTTTGATATAATTTTTCCACCTGTCTTCGTCATCAATAAAAGACGCCGATCCCGGATATCCTCCAAAATACATGTATTGTTTAAGATTCCAACCGAACGCCGCCTGCATTTCGGCAAATGACCAATGCCCCAGATGAAACGTTTCAAAACGTCCTGCAAGCGATTCGGACAGTCCCATTTGGAGCAACAAACGCGAAGAACCCGAAAGGATAACCTTCATATTGACGCCCTCACGCGTGTCTCTGTCCCAATTTGATTTTACGGCTTCGCTCCAGTTACTGATCTTTTGTATTTCATCAATAACCAACAGAAACTCGCGCGCGCCGGACGCTTTCATAGCCATACGCGCTCCTTCCCAAACCTGATTGAGCCACGATGTGTTTGAATTTAAAACAGCATCAGCCGATTCAAACGAATGGTTTATTTTCGTCTTTTTTAGAATCTGGGTTAGCATCGTAGTTTTTCCTACCTGACGCGGTCCCATAATCACCTGAATTAACTTCCTTGGCTCTCTTATCCTCCTTCTAATCAGTTCTATATGATTCCTTTCAAACATATTTATAAATTTTTACTCAAAATAAAGCGCAAAAATACTCAATATATTTTAGGTTCTACGACTTTTTGTGTGGAACGTTAAAAAAAGTATTACTTTTGTATTATGAAAAAAATAGAAGAAATTTTAAATAAAATTCTGTTGCCATTGAACAGTTGTTG
>Ga0099364_10008984_pt1 | contig 13952 bp, 9 predicted proteins | sample TergutTh196P3_FD_73070 | JGI IMG/M metagenome (GOLD analysis project Ga0099364, IMG submission 73070) | Microcerotermes parvus P3 segment gut microbial communities from Pointe-Noire, Republic of the Congo - Th196 P3 | ecosystem: Host-associated > Arthropoda: Insects > Digestive system > Gut ...
TTTTCCAAATTGTAAGCACGAATTAACGGAGCCGGACGGTACATCTTATAAAACTCGCGCACCGGCTCAGGGATGTCAATATACCGCGTTTTGCCGTCAAGTTCTTGGGCAGCTAAATCGTCGCAAAAAACGGGCTTTAACTCATCCAAAGTCATCGGCTGCTGTGTTCCGGGATTGAGCAGCGGATCCGGCAGCTCTTTCATATCGGCGCGAATATTGTACCATTGTTTGGGGATTTGATCTTCGTCTAAATAAATTCTGTAAGGGATAGACATTGTTTTTGAACTCCTGTGTATTTATGTTATGAAAACTACAACGATGTATAAAAACGTACATTTATTTAAAGATTCCGAATTTGAACAATGTGTAGGGAGATATATATCAAAAAGCCAATAATGGTGTTTATAATACGGAAGAATGAAATCATTTAAAAACAAAGCCGGAGATGAAACACTATCCTAAAAGATGTTTGCCGATATGCAATATATGAGTCTGTTCTTTTGTTTGAATAGACAAACATCACATCTTTTTGTTTAAAATCGGATAAGAATAGCATTGAGACTAATGTATAAATATATCTAAAACTATAACTCAATGCGGTTTTGTCCGGGCATTGAATATCGTATTTTTAAAAGTTGATTCATTCATACGGAGGTTTAATATGACGCAACAAGAAGAAAAAACAAGCAGCATTTGTCCATTTTTAAAACAAATGCCAAAAAAGAAAAAAAGCCTAAAAGCCGGCAGATATGAAAAATTCTCTTTGCTTGAACACGCAAATACGACTTATTCAAACGGATCAATACAAAAGAAAAGGAGATAAAAACTCTTTTCTTTCTTTTTTTTTAAATAATTCAAATAACGGAGTTTACATATGCCCGGACGAAATGAAATCAATAACGAGATTCGCCAACTCAGAAGTGAAGGCCCGCACGATATTGTAAGACGAAAATACTTGAGAAAATTAAATAATATCACCGAAAGAAATGTTATTGCTTATTATTCCGGTTTTCTTCAAAAACCAACGATTAATGAAACGAGTATTTGCGATGATGATATCAACGGTTTAATGAATGTCATGCATGGTCTTGATAAAGAGAAAGGGCTTGATATTCTTCTTCACACTGAGGGCGGCAACACAGCAGCCACGGAAGCGATTGTTGGCTATCTCAGATGTGTGTTTGGCAATGATGTTAGAGCAATTGTTCCTCAGATGGCGATGTCTGCGGGCACTATGATTGCTTGCTCTTGTAAAGAAATCATAATGGGAAAACAATCGAGTCTGGGTCCGATTGATCCTCAATTTGGCGGGATGTCCGGTTATGGATTAATCGAAGTTTTCGAAAAAGCTTTACAAGACGCTGTAGATCGTCCGAACACGATTCCAATTTGGAATCACATTTTAAGTGGATATCACCCTACCCTCGTTGGTGATTGTAAAAAAGCAATTGAATGGTCAGGAAATATGTTAATAAATTGGCTTGAAAACGGTATGTTTAAAGACAGTGAGAATTCAAAGGAAAAAGCCGAAAATGTTGCAAATATATTGAACAATAATGAAGTGACAAAAAATCATGCAAGGCATATTGGAATTGGTGAAGCTCAATCAATTGGTTTAAAAATCATTCCGTTGGAAGAAATTCAAAAAGATGAAGGGTTCCAAGACATCGTTTTATCGGCTCATCATGCATATATGGCAACTTTCGCAGATACATATGCGTACAAAATTATTGAAAACCACAATGGACGAGCATTAATTTATAATAATATCACAGAAGAAGATGAAGAAGATTCAGTACTTTCTTCTGTTGATTCGATTTGATATGTTTCGTTTAATTGGGCTCGTGGAAAAACAAAAGAAATAAAGGAATTGAAAAAGCCATCTTCAATTAAAAACAGTTAAAGTGTCATTTCCATAAATAAAAATAAAAAAAGAAGAAAAATGACTTTTTTTCTTCTTCATGCATTGTTTGTTTTCTTTCCGATCAAAACCTTACAGAACACAACATTAATAATCCATTAAATGATTTTAAACCCCTATTGATAGATATATAATAAAAAATCAATACTCACTCATACATCATCGGAGCCTTATTATGGAATATTATTTAAAATGTATCGAATGCGGTGCACAATTCTCAAAGACAGAAGTCATCTATACGTGTCAAAAATGCGACGGATTATTGGATGTCATTTACAATTATGATGACATTAAAAAAAATATGGACATGGAAAAACTAAAAACTGCCCCCCCGTCTGTTTGGAAATACAAAGATTTGCTTCCGATTGCAATCGAACCGGTCAGTATCCGCGAAGGCGGCACCCCGCTTTATAAATGCGATCGCCTTGCCAAAAAAATCGGCATTAAATCTCTTTATGTAAAACACGAAGGGCTAAACCCAACCGGCTCATTCAAAGACCGCGGCATGACGGTCGGCGTGTCAAAAGCAATTGAACTGGGGATGAAAACGGTTGCCTGTGCGTCTACGGGAAACACGTCCGCCGCTCTTGCGATTTATGGCGCCAAAGCAGGTCTCCCGTCTATTGTTTTGCTGCCCGCCGGAAAAGTGGCGCTCGGCAAAGTCGGTCAGGCAATTATGCACGGCGCCAAAGTCATTATGATTAAAGGAAATTTTGATGACGCCTTAGCTCTTGTTCGCGAATTGTGTGAAAAAGAACCGATTTATTTGCTCAACTCGGTCAACCCCTACCGCCTGGAAGGTCAAAAAACAATTGCCTTTGAAATCATCGATCAACTCGGCTTTACCGTCCCTGACAGAATTGTCTTGCCGGTCGGAAATGCCGGAAACATTACCGCCATCAACAAAGGGTTCAAAGAATTTGTCACGCTCGGCATCACCGACAAGAGACCAAAAATGACGGGCATTCAAACAGAAGGTGCCTGCCCGATTGTCAAAGCTTATAAAAATGGCGCCGACAACATCGTTCCCGAAAAGAATCCCGAAACAATTGCCACAGCCATTCGTATCGGCGATCCCGTAAACGCCAGAAAAGCACTCATTGCCATCCAAGAATCCGGCGGCATGGCAGAATCCGTCACAGACGCCGAACTTGTCCAAGCCCAAAAAGATTTGGCGCAGCTTGAAGGAATCGGCGTTGAGCCTGCCAGTGCGACATCCGTTGCCGGCTTGAAAAAATTGATCGACGCCGGCCTCATTTCAAAAGACGAAACTGTCGTTTGTATCACAACCGGCCACCTCCTCAAAGACCCCGAAGAAGTCGTCAGCGTTTGTGCTCAGCCCGTTGTCGTTGAACCGACATTGGAAGCCCTGAAAAAAGCGGTTTTTGAATAATTCGGAAAGTGAAATCGGAAAAAAATCGAATCGGAAAATCAAATCGATAAATTGATGAAATTGGATGGGAAAAATCGGTGAAAGTATGCACGAGGACTATAACAAACACGAAACTGAAGCCAAATGGCAAGAAAAATGGCAGGCGGATAAAACATTTGAAGCCGATCCGAATGCCGGTGGAAAAAAATACTTTATCACAATTCCCTTCCCTTATTTAAACGGAAATTTACACGCCGGACATACCCGTACATTCACAATCGGCGACGTCATCGCGCGCTACAAACGTATGCAGGGATACAATGTCCTCTTCCCAATGGGTTTTCACGTCACAGGAACACCCATTGTCGGTCTTGTGGACTTGATTCGCGAAAAAGACCCGCAGACGATGAAAGTTTATGAAGAATTCCACGGCATCCCAAAAGATGTTTTGCCGACGCTTGATGAATCCGAAAAAATCGTCGATTACTTCAAAACCGAAGCCGAAAACGCGATGAACATCATCGGCTACTCCATCGACTGGCGGCGTAAATTTACCACAATGGATGAGCCGTTTCAAAAATTTATCGAATGGCAATACCACACTCTTTATGACAAAGGCTTAATCGTCAAAGGCTCCCACCCCGTCAAATGGTGTCCGCATGACAATAATCCTGTCGAAGACCATGATATTTTGCGCGGCGAAGACGCAACCCTTGTCGAATACATCCTGATTAAATTCCGCCATAAAGATTTGATTTTCCCCTGTGCAACACTTCGCCCCGAAACGGTTTACGGCGTCACAAATCTCTGGCTCAATCCCGATGTGGATTATGTCAAACTCAAAATGGAAAAAAACGATCTGGAAGAATATTGGATCGTCAGCAAAGAAGCTTATGAAAAATTGAAATACACCGATTGGACTGTTGAATTGATTGAGCAGGTCAACGCAAACGATTTCATCGGTTTGAAACTTAAAAACCCGGCAACTGACGGCACAATTTTCATACTGCCTGCACCGTTTGTCCGCGGCAGCAACGGCAGCGGTGTTGTGATGAGCGTTCCTGCTCATGCCCCCTTTGACTGGCTGGCACTCAACGATTTGCGTCAAACGGATTTTTCGTATATTTCAAAAGAAGATATGGAAAAAATTCAGCCGATCCAAGTCATTGACGTCCCCGAATACGGCAGCTGTCCGGCTGCGGAAATTGTTGCCGAATTGCAAATTGCCGACCAAAAAGACCCCAAAGCCGAAGAAGCCACAAAAACCATTTACAGAAGAGAGTTTCACGGCGGAACCCTCAGAGCCATTACCGGCAAATATCAAGGGCTGCCGATTTCAAAAGTCAAAGACCGGCTCACTCAGGATTTTATTTCACAAGGAATCGGAACCATCTTTTATGAATTCAGCGAACCGATTCAATGTCGCTGCGGCACAATGTGTGTCGTCAATATGGTCAAAGGACAATGGTTTTTAAATTACGCCGCCCCCGAATGGAAAGATAAAGTCTATAATTGCCTTTCCCAAATGGATATTATCCCGCCCGAACAAAGAACGGATTTTGAAAACAAAATCGACTGGCTCAAAGACAAGGCTTGTGCCCGAACAAAAGGTCTTGGAACAAAATTGCCGTGCGACCCGCGCTGGCTGATTGAATCCTTGGGCGACTCCACCATTTACATGGCTTACTACACCATTGCAAATTACATCAACGACGGAACCATCAAAACCGAAATGATGACGCGCGAATTTTTGGATTACTTATTCTTCGGTATCGGCAGCAAAGATGAAGTGGTTTTAAAAAGCGGACTTTCGGAGTCTGTGCTGGATAAAATCCGATTCGAATTTAATTATTGGTATCCTGTGGACTTGCGTTCTTCGGGAAAAGACCTTGTTCCAAACCACCTCTTGTTCTTTTTATTCCATCATGTTGCTTTGTTTGACGAATCCCGATGGCCAAAAGCAATTGCTGTAAATGGGTTTGTGTCATTGGAAGGGCAAAAAATGAGCAAATCCAAGGGCCCGCTTTTGACTTTGAAAAAGGCGGTGGACGAATATGGTGCAGATGTGACGCGTATGTACATTTTATCGGCTGCCGAGCAAACGCAGGATGCCGACTGGAAACGCGAAGGCATTGAGTCTGCAAAAACCCAAATCAACCGATTCTACAACTTTGTAATGCAAATCATTGACAGCGGCTGCAAAATTCAAGAGGGCGCCGAAAATCACATCGATAAATGGATTGAGAGCCGCATTCAAAAATATGTTCGGGAGATCAACATCGCTTTTGAAAACATTCACACCCGTGAAGCGATTCAAAATGCTTTCTTCCTGATTTACAACGATATCAAATGGTATCACAAAAGAGGCGGCGAACAATGTTTAATGCGAGTGATTGAAACGTGGACAAAACTCATGGCGCCGTTTACGCCGCACGTTTGTGAAGAAGTATGGCATGAATTGGGACACGATGAGTCCATTGCTTTTGTTTCCTATCCAGTCGAAAACCCCGAATTAATCAATCCTGCCGCAGAAATGGCGGAAGACATTATCGTTAAAACGCTTCAAGATACCGAAGAAATCATCCGTGTGGCAAAGATTACGCCCAAAAAGGTGTATATGTACACAACACCCGCGTGGCGCGTTTTGGTTTTGAAAAAGGCTGCTGAAATTATGGCGGCTGCCGGTTCGTCTTCGTCGAATGAAATTGACATGAAAAGCTTCATGCAAAAATGTATGGAAGATCCCTCCATTCGTTCCCACAAAGAGGCACAAAAATATATTCAAAAAATCGCCAATGATATTCGCGGATCATCCATTGATGCCGTTTTAAGATATCTCGGCGCAAATTTGGATGAAAAACAAATTTTAGAGGAAGCCAAACCGTTTTTTGAAAAAGAATTTGCATGTCCGGTTGAAATTTTCAGTGCCGACGAAGTCGACGCCGGAAATGCTTACGACCCCGATAAAAAATCAAGATTCGCTGAACCCGGCAGACCGGCGATTTATATTGAACAATAAAAAGATAAGCTGAGATCGGAAACTTAAAGGATTTTCATGGTTTCAATTTTGCTTTTGTTTAAATCCAAAACATCATTTTTTTTTGAAGCGGTTAAAAGACGGGGTACGTTTTTCATTAATGGTGTTTGATGATTTTGGGAAACGGTACCCCCATTTTTATTGAAGCGATACAAACCGATGTTTGTTTTTCTTTTTTATATCATGAAAACCAGAATCGACCACCCGTTCGATCAGTCGCCAAAGGCGGCTGAATCGAACGGCTTCGACTTAAAAAAAAATAAAATGAAAATGTGAAACTGTTTTTTTGTTTTAAAATATATAAGCAGGTGTGAGTCTTCATTTAAATCGACAGTGGTAGTAATAGTCATTGAAAAAATCTTTTTTTTTGAAAACGCTCAATTTTTGCTTTCATCCGCTGCGCTGCTGAAAACAAAAATTGAGGGGGTTTGGATGTTTTTGAGGAAAAAGAATTTGAGGGCTCGATTTTGTTTTTTATTTAAAATCGAAACATCATTTTTTCTGAAGCTGTTAAAAAATGGGGTACGGCTTTCCTTAAAAGTGTTTGATGATTTGGGGGAAACGGTACCCCCATTTCTGAAGTTATTGCTACCATGCAAAGATGCTTAGAAATCGAGAAAAGAATTATGATGCGCAGCAGCGATCTGATGATAGAGGAAAAATAAAAAAACAATATGATAAGTAGGAACAGCAAAATGAAAATTATTTCAAATGAAATTTGATTTTTTGAACATACTGAAAAAATTGAAGGATAACAAATGAGTGTCAGTTGAAGCATATGCAATTGTTGTCGAAGGAAGCGAGTTTACTTTTGTAATCTTTTTTCTAAGCTTGAAATCATTGAATCAATTGGTATTTTATATTGGGGAATAAAAATTTCACCATTATGATTGATTATGCATTCTGAAACCTTCATTTTAATCACACTTTTTAAGTCTTCTTTCCATTGTTTGCCATCACTTTCAAAAGTCTTTTTAAGTCTATTCGACCACTTTTCTTTGCCTTTAAATTTTAATTTTTTATCCTCGATATTTACCCCATAATCTTCACAAATCATTTTTGAGTAAATATCAGGATTAATTAAATCTTCAAATTCAGCTTCCCGTTTACCTGGGCATTTAACAAAAGTGCAGTCTTTTGTAGAAATAAGTTTATTCTCCTCAGCTTTCCCAAAAGCATTTTTTGCTTCCTCATCATCGTCTAACAAAACATAATAGTTGTATAACTCCATGTTAAGATGAGATAAACGATGCGATAAATTACTTGCCCCATCAATATCTTGAATAGTAAATCTACCATTTGTTAAGGCACTTTTAATAACCTTGCTCATTTTAGGCAAGATATTTTGTAAAATCTTTTTATCTGTTTTTCCTTCAACAACAAGTACTAATTCCGCATTTGATAAGTTATCAGATATCTGTATCCCCAATATATTTCTTACTTCTTTTAAGTCTTTGGCAGGTTCAGCTTTATTATCATTTATTATTATGTTTGCAGAAGGCCTCTCACGAATAACAAAGACAGGGTTGTGTGTAGTAATAATGACCTGATTTGCATCAGATATTTTTTTTAAAACCTCACAAAGCTCATGCATAGCTCCAGGGTGTAGATGTGATTCAGGTTCTTCAATAGCAATAATTGAATTTTTTTTTGAGAATTTATCTTGTAACATGGCTAAAGCCGCTAAACTTTTTACCCCATCGCCTTTATTCTCTATATCTGTTAATGCTCCATCGTCTACCATAAAAGAAAAAGGTAAATTTCTCCTATACCTACCTCTTATCATATCAGCCTCTATTTTAATTTCAACTGACTTAACATTTGGCAAAAAACGACTTAAAGGCTGTTGAACCTTTGCTGCAATCTCATTAAGCAGATCCTGCTGTTTCTGATTTATTTGATTCTGAGCATCAATATAATCTTGGTCGTTTTCTATAGTTTCTAACTCTTCGGAAATAATTGTATCAATTGTTTTCATTATTCTATCTTTTGTCCGAATTGAAGGAATATAATTAATGGAAATATTATCGGATATATATTTCAAAATATTACGTTGATTTTTTTGAAAGGCATCCTTTTTTTTATTAAGAATTTTTATTTCGGGTCTGTTTTCAGGTCCATAATTAATTTCAATTGAAATATTTGAATTTGTCTTAATTCCAAAATTATCCAAAAAATAATTTATTTCATCATAATTTAATTCGAAATTTAATTTAAATGTTGTATATCCTTGCTTTTTAGACTGAAGCGAAATTGGAAAATCTTTTTCCCAATTATATCTATCACCCATTCTTTGTATTGGGAGTCCTCCAAGATAATTTACAGAGAATAGTGCAACTGAAAGTGCTTTTAATATATTCGATTTTCCTTCATTGTTTTTACCAACTAAAGTATTATAGTTAAACAATTTCATTTTATTAGTTTTAATAATGCTTCTAAAATTAGTGACTGAAAATTCAATTAATTTCATAAAAACATCCTATCATTTTAATTATATTAATACTCTTTCTGCCAACGCATAAGCATGCTCTTTTGCTTTCTTTATGACTTCCTGTTCATCCATGGCCAAAACAATGTAATCTTCCATCAATATTTTGCCGTCCACAATCATGGTTTTGACATCGTTTCCGGATGCGGCATAAACGAGGTGGGAATAGGGATCAAAAATCGGTGTTGCATTGGCTTTATTCGTGTCAACAATGATGAGATCCGCTTTGTTACCGGCTTTTAAAACACCGGTTTTTTTGTCAATCACTTGAGCACCGTTAACGGTTGCCATTTCAACAACCGTTTTTGCCGCAAGTGCCGTCGGACTCATTGTACCGACTTTTTGAAGCAAAGCTGCCGATTTCATTTCTTCAAACAAATTGAGTGTATTGTTTGAGGCGCAGCCGTCTGTTCCAAGTGTCACGCAAACGCCGGCGTCAATCATTTTTTGAATCGGTGCAATACCGGAGGCAAGTTTCATGTTGCTGATCGGGTTGTGAGAGACGGTCACACCTTTTTTTGCAAAAAGCTTGATATCGCCGTCAGACATCCAAACGCAGTGAGCCGCCAGAACCGGAACTTTTGAGGTGTCCCAGAAGTTGACCGCATCTAAATGATGAACGGAACAAACACCAAAGTTTTTCTTCATCGTGTTGAGTTCTTCTTCTGTTTCAAGAACATGAATATGAACGCCGACGCCATCCTTTTCGGCGGCTTTTTTTGCTTTGTCAATAAATGACTGAGAACAAGTGTTTGGAGCATGCGGTCCATACATTGTTGTGATGCGACCGTTTGCTTTGCCTTGCAGGTTTTTGACAAGTTTTTCATTGACTGCCAATTCTTTTTGACCGCGCCCCTCGTCGTTTAGTTCAATCATGCCGTAAGAAAGGCAACCGCGAATACCGGCTTTTTCAACGGCTTTTGCGGTTTCATCCATAAAGAAATACATATCACAAAAAGCAGTCGTCCCTGTCCGAATCATTTCAAGGCAGCCAAGAAGTGATCCGTAATAAACGTCTTCTGCCGTCAGACATGCTTCTGCGGGCCAAATTTTTTCTTCCAGCCATTTTTTTAAAGCCATATCGTCGGCATAACCGCGAAACAGTGTCATTCCGATATGGGTATGGGTATTACAAAGACCGGGCATCACAATAGAGCCGGCAGCGTCAATTATTTTGTCGGCTTGAATTGACGAATCGTTGTCATCGGCGCCGATTTTTTGAATCAAGCCGTTTTCAATCCAAATATATCCGTTTGGGATTTCACCGGTGCCGGTTTTATCCATTGTGAGAATATGTGCATTTTTAATCAAGAGTGACATTATTTTGTTCCTTTATTTTTTCTTTTTTTGTTCTTTTTTTGTTCTTTCTTTGTTATTTTTTTTATTCTTATTTTTTTTATTTTCTTTTTCAAGTGTTTGGTTTTCATCCTATTAATTCATTACATTGCATTTTGTATCATGCGATGTACTCCCGCCGCTTATAGAGAGAAGACTTCTTGCCGAGTTTGGTTAAAAATAATTAAATATAATCAATTGTTTTGTTTCATAATCATAGTGTCCCTTCAGGAAATAGGAATGTCTGACAAAAAGCAAAAAGATAGATTGAGTTTGAATTTGGCGCACGTGACGCCGCTTTTAAAAAAGGATGACGCTGTCGTCTATATGAATGAAAAAAAGACGCTTATTGCAACAGACATTCATGGCAACGCCGATTCTTTAGATTTTATTTTGGAATTTGCCGACAAGAAAAAAGTGGATTCTTGGATTTTTCTGGGTGATTATGTGGACAAAGGACCCGACTCCGTTGGTGTTTTAAATCGGCTTTTTGAACTCAAGCGCAAAAATCCAAAAAAAGTGATCCTGCTTCGCGGAAATCATGAAACCAAGGATGTCAACTCCTTTTACGAATTTCAAAATACCGTCCACGAAGAACCCGACCTTTATGCCGCAACAAATACTGCTTTTGAAAACATGCCGGTTGCCGTTGTTTTGAACAAAAACATATTTTGCGTTCACGGCGGAATTTCCGGAAAAAAAACTGAATCTGTTGAAGAAATCACAAAAAAGGAATCTTTTTGTTACCTTTGGAACGATCCCAGCGATGAAGAAGGATTAACCCCGTCCCCCCGCGGCGGTGAAGCGCGAAGATTCGGACCCGATGTTACCAAAAAATTTTTGAAAAATAATAATTTACAAATCATTCTTCGCGGTCATTCAACACTTGAAAACGGCTTAAAGTTTTGGTTTGACCATACATTAATTTCTCTTTATTCTTCTCTTCCCTATTCCGATCCCTATTTGAAAGCCGCTGTTGCGATTGCTGAAAAAAACCATTTGGAATTCTTCTTCTATAAAAAAGACAAAAAAGACAATTTCGTCTGGGAAGAAATGTCTATTTCATTGACATTGCCAACCGATGACAAAAAATGAAATCAAAAATGAAAACAAAAAAGCGAAAACAAAAAGTGAAAAACAAAAATCAAAAAACAAAGTAAAAAACAAAAAAATTATTTTTCCACTGCCTGCTGAAATTCTGTCGGAATTTCCATACCAATATGTAAATGTATGGATGGACGCCTTTTCTCGAGTTTAATTTCAAAAGCCGTTTTCATCCCCATTTTACATTTGTAATTATAATTTTCTTGTTCCGATAAGTTACCGTTTTATATCTTAGAAATATCATGTCATTTCTTTAAATACAAAAAATTGAGGCTTAAAAGTGACGGACAATTCCTGTTTATCCAAAAGCGAAATGATTGAATCCGGCCGTTTGAAAATAGAATGGGCAAGAAATTATATGCCGGTTTTAAATCAAATTCGAGATGAGTTTGAAAAAGAAAAGCCGCTTGTCGGACACAAAATTGCAATGGCGCTTCATGTGGAAGCAAAAACAGCGGTTTTGGTTGAAACGCTTGCAGCCGGTGGAGCAGTTGTTGCAATTACCGGATGTAACCCGCTCAGTACTCAAGACGATGTCGCAGCGGCGTTAAATCAATGTGAAAACATCTCATGCTTCGCAAAATATGATTGCACCAATGATGAATATTACGACGCCATTGACAAGGTTTTAGACATAATGCCTGATATTACAATCGATGACGGCGCCGATTTAATCTTAAAATTGCATAAAGAAAGGCGTGATCTCCTTTCTGGAATTATCGGAGGATGTGAAGAGACAACAACCGGCATTCACCGTCTTCTCGGCATGGAAAAAGACGGCGCTTTGGAAATGGCGGTTTTAGCGGTCAACGATGCCAAAACAAAATTTTTATTTGACAACCGTTATGGAACCGGGCAATCGGCTTGGGACGCCATCATGAGGACAACTAATCTTTTGGTTGCCGGAAAAGTTGTTGTCATCGGCGGTTACGGCTGGTGTGGGCGCGGTGCTGCAATGCGCGCTGCCGGTCTTGGCGCCGAGGTTGTGATCACGGAAATTGACCCGACGCGCGCTTTAGAAGCCCGAATGGACGGCTATCGCGTCACGCCGATGGAAAAAGCCGCTGAAATTGGTGATCTTTTTATCACAACAACCGGAAATCGTGACATTCTCACAGAAAAGCATTTTCGTAAAATGAAAAGCGGTGTTCTCTTGGCAAACGCCGGTCATTTTAACGTTGAAATTAATTTGGAAGATTTAAAAAAGATCGCAACTACCGTGAAAACTGTTCGAAAAAATATTAAAGAATACACAATTGACGGTAAAAAAATCAATGTCTTAGCGGACGGCCGTCTCGTTAATTTAGCGGCGGGCGACGGACATCCTGCAGAAGTAATGGACATGAGTTTTGCCAATCAGGCGTTAGGCGTCAAATATATCGCTGAAAATAAATTATCGCACGGCGTTCACAAGGTTCCCGACGAAATTGACAGCCGCGTTGCCCGATTAAAATTAAAATCCATGAATATCGAAATTGATACATTAACAGAGAGACAAGAAAGCTACATGAACGATTGGGAAGAAGGAACTTAAATTGAGATATGATTTATAATATCAAAATTCCATGAAATTAAAATTAAAAAAACAACAACAAAAAGAACAAAATAAAACAAGATTAACAAAATAAATCAAAATAAAAAAATAAATCAAAATAAATTAACTAAAACAAAAAATAAAAATCATCAGGGGTTAAAAAATGACAGAAACAAACATCGGAGTGAAAATCAAATCCATCCGAGAGTCCAAAAAAATCACTGTGGAAGAAATGGCACAGCGCAGCCAGATGAGCGTTTCTCAAATCGATGACATTGAAAACGGCAAAAATATTCCATCATTGGCACCGTTGATTAAAATTGCGCGCACGCTGGGTGTCCGTTTGGGAACGTTTTTGGATGACAATGACAACTTGGGTCCGGCAGTCAGCCGCAAAAACCAAGTGAGTGAAAGTATCCAAACCACAAATTCTGAAAAAAAATCCAAATCTCACAACACATTCTATGCGCTGGCGCCGCAAAAAACCGGCAGAACAATGGAGCCGTTCTTTATTGAAATTAATCCGGCGGATGAAAAGGATTTGGAAGTTTCCGTACACGAAGGCGAAGAATTCATTTACGTTTTGGAAGGCGTTGTAAAAATCGTTTACGGTCAAAATGTTTACATACTGGAGCAAGGCGACAGCATTTATTATGACTCTATTGTCGATCACTTGGTCTGTGCCGCGGATGAAAAGGGTGCTAAAATCGTTGCCGTCGTTTATGCACCAATTTAAAAAAAGAATTGATTGATCATTATGACACTTGAACTATCTGACAGAACTTTGGGAGATTGGCTGGAATATTGGGCTGAAAAAACGCCCGATAAAGAATATATTGTTTATTCTGACAGAGATTTAAGATTTACATGGAGCGCCTTTAACAAACGTGTTGACAACATGGCAAAAGGCCTTTTGGCAATCGGGATCAAAAACGGAACTCATGTTGGTCTTTGGGCGACAAATGTGCCGGACTGGCTGACGTTTTTGTACGCCTGCGCCAAAATCGGAGCGGTCTGCATTACCGTCAATACCAGCTACAAGCAGCATGAATTGGAATTCTTGGTCAAAGATTCAGACATGCACACGCTTTGTATCATCGACGGTACATTTGAAAGCGATTACATCCAAATGACATACAATATGCTGCCGGAATTAAAAAC
>Ga0099364_10008985_pt1 | contig 13952 bp, 13 predicted proteins | sample TergutTh196P3_FD_73070 | JGI IMG/M metagenome (GOLD analysis project Ga0099364, IMG submission 73070) | Microcerotermes parvus P3 segment gut microbial communities from Pointe-Noire, Republic of the Congo - Th196 P3 | ecosystem: Host-associated > Arthropoda: Insects > Digestive system > Gut ...
AAGTTCATAGACTATGTAAAGCCCCTGGTCGCTGCGAAACGAATTTCCCAACAGAGGGGGGATTGCCGAGGTTTGCTAAGTTAAAGAAAATCATCGCAACGAAATGACACAGCACAGTCAGAACCATAAGGCGGGGGTGGACAGACAGCCGCCCCTACCCTTCTCTGGTCGGTCGTCGCCCCTACTCTTCATCTGACGGGTCGTCGCCCTACCCTTCCTCTGGTTGGTCGTTGCCCCTGCCCTTCATCGTCTGACGGGTCGTTACCCCTACCCTTCATCATCCGACGGGTCGTCGTCGCCCAGCCCGCTTTTGTACTCCACAACGGCATAGTTGGATCCGTGTATTTTTCTTTCTTTGAATTCTATTTGATAGGTTAAGAGTTCGTACCCTTCACTAATAACATCGCTTAGCAGGGTCATATATTTCGTCAGAACGTCGCCAATCTCCAAACTGTGTTCGACATACCTGTTTAGTGTCGACAAAATCTCCGGTATCTTTGTCACATTTGAAAGCTTCCCATGCTGTTCCATAAACGCCTTCATAAACGCAATCTGGCTCTTCGTCCTGTCATAGTAATATAGCTGGCCAGAGGTGGTGTAGCCCTGCCTGAACCTGACGAACCCTTCCGCCTGCTTTCCGGTAAGCTTGTACGTCCCGCTCCTCAGGTCTATGTTTAAGCCCTGTGTGGGGTCGTTATACCTCATCCTTATGGGGACATGTACCGTTACTCCACCAAAAATTTCGACAAACCTCGAAAAGCCGGTTGTACTTATCATGACATAGTCGTCTACCTCAATATCAAATTTCTCGTATATGACTTGGCACATAAAGTCGTACCCAGTCTCGCCGAATTTGTTATTGTTGTATGTGTTCTCCAGTACCCTTTCCGTGTTTGCCCCTACTTTATAAGCGTTGTTGAGCTTCCACCATCCGGGTTCCCTGTCCATCCTGATTTTCTTGGACGCTTCCTTAATATCCTCGGAGTATTCGATATACGTGTCCCTTGGGAACATAATAATCTTTATGGTTTTCTTGTCTGTGTCAATGTTGACGACGCCAACCGCGTCGTCCAGCATATACCGCCTGTCCCGCCCAAGGATCAGTATATTCAAGGTGCCTTCTTCCACGAGGCTGTCTCTAAGCTTCTCTTGGTTCGTCACGGGTATTTCAGGCACCCATTTTTCCTTCTTAATCTCCACGCCTTCGATAACGCTAAACCCGTTCGACTGCTGAGTCGGCCTGGGTGTCGCCGCCGGCCTGGGCGTCGCGGTCTCCTGCGGCTCAGTCGTATCCGGCTGCCGCTGCCCGTCCGGTTCAACCTCCTCAACCCAATCGTCAACAACCGCCTCGACAGGCCCCCGCGCAACTTCCGCATCCGTCATCGCAACCTTGCTCTGCTCGTTATACGCAGCATACGCTGGAATAAAAATCACAGACACAATGCCAACGATCGCGACAATTATTCTTAGTTTTGGCCACCCTGTTCTATTCATATCCGCCACACAACCCCTGCGGGTAAAAAACGAAAGCTTATATTATCGGGGAAAAAACGCGTCACCTCTTGTCAAAAAAGCCTCTTCGCTGCTCGGAAACTTCCTCCCCGCTTGCCTCAGCAAATTCCCTCAGAATCCTTTTCTGTTTTTCATTTAGGCGCTTCGGCACGCTAACAACTGTCTTAACGTATTGGTCTCCTCTGCCCCCGCCCCCTAAATGTGGTATTCCTTTATTCTTCAATCTAAACACCGTGCCCGTCTGGGTGCCCTCCGGTATTGGGTAACGCACCTTCCCGTCAATAGTCGGCACTTCCAATTCGCTCCCCATCGCCGCCTGCACAAACGTCACCGGTATTTCACAAATAACGTCGAATCCGTCACGGGTCAATGTTGGGTGCGGCTTTACACGTACAACTATGAATAAATCGCCGTTTGGGCCGCCCCTTGCCCCGGCTTCGCCTTCCCCGCGCTGTGATATCGCCTGCCCGTTGTCAATGCCTGCTGGGATCGTCGCCTTAATCTTCACTGTCTTTTTTATTTTACCACTTCCGGAGCATTCATTACAAGGGTTAATTATCGTTTTTCCTTCGCCTTTACAACTATCGCATGTTTTTATGCTGGAAAACTGTCCGAACAGTGTATTCTGCCGAACGTTAACCTGCCCCACCCCGTTACACTTTGCGCACTTCACCGGGCTGGTCCCTTCTTTTGCGCCACTTCCGCCGCATCTGCGGCATTTTTCCATTCTGGCTATGTTTACTTCCTTCTCGGCGCCAAATGCCGCCTCCTCGAATGTAATATCAATGGTGTGTTTCAAATCCGCGCCTTTTCTAGGCGCACTTCTCCTGCCGGAAGCCGTCGACCTTCCGCCGCCAAACCCCCCGCCAAAAAAAGACTCAAAGATGTCGCCCAGGTCCACGTCAAACCCGCCAAAGCCGCCACCGCCACCGCCGCCAAAGCCACTAGGGTCTACGCCGGCATGCCCAAGCTGGTCGTACTTCGAACGCTTTTCAGGGTCGCTGAGCACATTATATGCTTCGTTTACTTCTTTAAATTTTGCCTCGGCGTTTTTGTCGCCGGAATTCACGTCTGGATGGTATTTTTTTGCAAGCTTCCTGAACGACTTTTTAATCGCGTCGTCCGTAGCTTTCTTCTCCACCCCCAGAACCTCATAGTAATCTCTCTTTTCAGCCATTAATAAACCTCTGGTAACCAACTAGTAACCAACAAGCCAGCCGACTAGCTCTCGACTTGCTCCCTACTTGCTCCCGATTAGCTCGCCGACTAGCTCTACTTGTCTTCGTCTACTACCTCATAATCCGCATCGTACACAGTATCCTGCCCGCCGTCTTGGCCGGGCTGCCCGCCGCCTTCGAAACCGCTGCCACCCTCAAAACCGCTGCCGCCTTCAAAACCGCCGCCGCCATCCTGTGGCGGTGCGCCCTCTTGCGGGTTCTGCTGGTAGATTTTTGACGACAAATCATAGAACTCTTTTGTCAAAGCCTCTGTCGCATCCTTAATTGTCTGCGTATTATTTCCCTTAAGCGCTTCTTTTACTGCATTTATCTTTGCCTCAATATTCGACTTGTCGGTAGCGTCAATCTTGTCGCCTAGCTCGTTTAGCGTCTTTTCGCTTTGGTAAACCATTGAATCCGCGCTATTCTTTGTATCCACGGCCTCCCTTGCTAGCCTGTCGTCCTCCGCGAATTTTTCAGCTTCCTTTACAGCTTTGTCAATATCGGCTTCGCTTAGGTTTGAACTTGCCGTAATTGTTATTTTCTGCTCATTGCCCGTCCCCAAATCTTTCGCGGAAACATGCACAATGCCGTTTGCGTCAATATCGAACGTGACTTCAATCTGCGGCACCCCCCTTGGCGCCGGCGGAATACCCGTAAGCATGAAGTTGCCAAGGGTTTTGTTGTACGACGCCATCTCGCGCTCGCCTTGGAGCACGTGCACGTCGACGCCCGTCTGCCCGTCTGCCGCAGTCGAGAATACCTGGCTCTTCTTGGTAGGTATGGTCGTATTCCTGTCGATGAGCTTTGTAAACACGCCGCCCATTGTCTCAATGCCGAGGGAAAGCGGGGTAACGTCAAGCAAAAGCAGATCCTTTACGTCCCCAGTCAAAACCCCCGCCTGAATAGCGGCGCCAACAGCGACGCACTCGTCCGGGTTAATCCCCTTAAACGGCTCTTTCCCGATATATTTTTTAACAGCTTCCTGGACAGCCGGTATCCTCGTGGACCCCCCCACCAGCAATACCTTGTCAATCTTGTCCGGGGTGAGCCCAGCGTCGCTCATAGCTTGCCTTGCGGGCCCCATGGTTTTCTCGACCAAATCAGTTGTCAACTCGTCGAACTTCGATTTGGCAAGCGTTATGTCAAGGTGCTTGGGCCCCGACGCGTCTGCAGTTATAAACGGCAGGTTGACGCTTGTAGTTGTAACGCTCGAAAGCTCGATCTTGGCCTTCTCTGCGGCTTCCCTGAGCCTTTGTAGCGCCATCTTGTCTTGCCTCAGGTCAATTCCATTGTCCCTTTTAAAAGCGTCGGCGAGATAGTCGACGACCCTGTCATCAAAATCGTCCCCGCCAAGCCTGTTGTTGCCGTTAGTGGCCAGCACCTCGAACACACCGTCGCCTATTTCCAAGATGGACACGTCAAACGTGCCGCCGCCCAGGTCGTAAACCATGATCTTCTGGTCAGACTCTTTGTCAAGCCCGTACGCAAGCGCGGCTGCGGTAGGCTCGTTGACAATCCTCAAAACTTCCATACCCGCAATTTTGCCGGCGTCTTTTGTCGCCTGCCTCTGCGCGTCGCTAAAATACGCGGGGACTGTTATTACTGCCTGCGTTACCGTTTCCCCGAGGTATGCTTCGGCGTCGGTTTTCATCTTTTGAAGGACCATCGCCGATATTTCTTGCGGCGTGAATTGTTTTCCATCTATATTTATCCTTCTGTTTGTGCCCATGTCTCTTTTAATGGACATTATGGTCCTCTCGGGGTTTGTGATTGCCTGCCTCTTTGCCACCTGCCCAACAAGGCGTTCCCCCGTCTTGGAAAACGCGACCACCGACGGAGTCGTCCTGTTGCCTTCCGCACTTTGCAAAACAGTAGGCTCCCCACCTTCCATAACCGCCACACATGAGTTCGTGGTGCCTAAGTCTATCCCAATAACCTTTGCCATTCTAACAACCTCCTACTCTTATCTTCTTGTGGTTTAAGCGCCAAATATCGCTAACCCGCTACTTTTTATCTCGTTATGTCCTACGACTTATGTGCCAATTAATGCGTATTCTTTGCTTTTATCATATTATTGCAGTACTCTTGTCATGCAATTAAATATGTTAAGGATCCGTATAGGGCTAATTCGCTACTTTTACCATACTATACCTTACGACCCTGTCTTTGTAAAGGTAGCCTGCTTGATACACCTCGGCGACAACATTTTTCTCAAGCTGGTCGTCATCGACATGCATAACAGCATTATGATATTTTGGGTCGAACTGGGTACCAGCCCCAGGTATTTTTTCTACCTTTAATTTTTGCATTACATCATTTACTTGCTTCTCAATCAGGTTAACACCTTCTTTTATCGGCCCTGCCGCCGCCGTTGCCGCTGCCCCCTCAATGCTGTCCACCACAGGGAGAAACGCCGCGATAATGTCGGATGCCGCATTGTCGTATATGCATTCCTTTTCTTTTTGCGTGCGCTTTTTATAGTTGTCAAATTCCGCCATCAGCCGTTGTAGCCTGTCAAGAAGCTCGCTACATGCCTTATCCTTCGCAAGGATCTCATCTCTCAACAAGCCAATATCCGTAGCGCCATCCTGAGCATCGTTATCGTTTCCATCGCATTCGCCGCTTCCGCGTTTTTCGCGGTCTCCAGTGCCATCGCCACAGCTGCCTTCGCGGTTTCCAGCGCCATCGCCATTGCCACCGCAACCTTCGCTGGCTTCACGGTTTCCAGCGCCATCGCCATCGCCACCTTCGCCGCCTTCGCGGTCTCCAGCGCCATCGCCACAGCTGCCTTCGCTGACTTCGCGGTTTCCAGCACCATCGCCATCGCCTCCGCCACCTTCGCCGACTTCGCGGTTTCCAGCGCCATCACAGCCTTCGCCACTTTCGCGGTTTCCTGCACCACCGCTTTCGCCGCCACCGCCGCCTCCGCTATTATCGCCGTCGTTGCATGCGCAACTTCCTTCATTGCCCACAGACTCGCCATTACAGGTCTTTTCGACTTCCTCAATTTCAATACGCCTTGATTCGCCCATCATGCCAACCTCGTCATCTACATTTTAATCTTAATACTCGCCCGGCGCTGTTATCCTAATATTCGCTCGGCTCGTTTATCCTAATATTCGCTCGGCTCGTTTATCCTAATATTCGCTCGGCTCGTTTATCCCAATACCCGCCCGGCGCAGTTATCTTATCACTAGCCTTGCGCATTATACGCCCTTGTCGCTTTCCTCATAAGCCTTAACAAGTTTCCCCATCTCCTTCGAGACAATTTTGCTAATGTATTCAAGTGCCGACACAACCTTGGAGTATTCCATCCGCTTTGGGCCTATCACCCCAATCGTGCCAAAAACAATGCTTCCCACGCCGTACGCCTTGCTAATTATTGAGCATTCTTTAATCTCGTCAATCGGGTTTTCTACGCCAATCAGCACCTTTATGTTGTCCTGCTTCGAAAGCTTGTTAACTACATTTGCAATGTTTTTTTTCTCCTCAAGCAATTCAAGGAAGCTTCTCGCTTTATTAACGTCCTTGAATTCCGGAAAACTTAAAATGTTTGTCGCGCCGTCAAACAATATCTCGGAATTCGCAATCTTCCCAAAGCAATCCAACACCGCATCAAGAACCGCTTCGAGCACGTCTGTGCTAAGGCCGGTCTCTTTCCTAATATCGTGTAACAGGTTTTTGTCCAGGCCTTCGGCGCTTTTCCCGCGCAACTTAGCGTGAATAATGTCCGAAAGCTTTGAAGCGGCGTCCCCACTGATATTGCAGGGCAAGTACGCAATGCTGTTTTTCACGGTTTCCGAGCTAGTCACCAAAACAATAAGCAGTTTGTTTTCATCAATCTGAACCGCCTTTAGCGTTTTTATAGTGCTGTCGTCTAAACTCGGAGTCATGGACAGCGTGGTATACTTGGTTAGTTTCGACATTACCGTCGACGCTCTCTTCAGCAGTTGGTTTATTTCGCCAATCTTTATGCCAAGCTCAACCGTAACAGCGTTAATCTCCTCCAGCGATAACTCCCGCGTCTCCATGATGTCGTCCACATACAGCCTATAGCCTTTGTCGGACGGCACCCTGCCAGACGACGTATGCGGCTGTGCAAGGTAGCCCATTTCCTCAAGATCTGCCATTTCATTTCTAATCGTGGCAGAGCTAAGCCCAATATCGCGCTTCCTTGCTATATACCTGGAGCCCACAGGTTCAGCCGTGTCGACGTGTTCGTCGATAATTGCCTGAAGTATTCTCTTCTTCCTCGCGTCAAGCTGCAATATAATCACCAGCCATCATATTGTTAGCACTCTCAACCGCCGAGTGCTAACAGTATTAAAATAGCACTGTTATCATCCTTTGTCAATAGGAAGCTCCCATTTATTTTGACATTTGTCTTACGCATTTGTCTTATGTCTTACGCATTTGTCTTACCTATTTTGCCATTTGTTTAACACTTGTTTAACATTTGTTTAACACTTGTTCAACATTTGTTAAACTGAATGCTACCATTGTTTTGATGCTTTTACATAATCTAGTCTCAGCCAAAAGTTGAATCGCGCTTCCGTTTCATCTGTTCGAGAACGCTATCAATATTTTCCGTTGTTAACGTATGCGGGTACTTTTCGTTGAACTCAAGTATTATCTCTTTCGCTTCTTTTTCGTCCACATGGCTCTGTTTGTACATGTTTTCAAAATCACCGTCCTCAAAGGCTTTTTCCATAAGCCTAATTGAACTTTCGGGCAAATTCGCCATATCTCCGTACAACTCAATAATTGCCTGTTCAATCATCTCTTTTGATATAGGCGTTCCATTCTTCTGATGCTCCCACAATATGCCGTAAACATCGGAGATGTCGTTCTTATACCGCCGCCCGCTCATAAGTTTCATCGCTACAAGGTACTCGGCGGTAACCACGCGAACTTGCAGGATGTTCAAGTACGTCATGTAATAGACCGACACCGTGAACAACTTATTGGAATACGACTCTGTTTGTTTGAAGTCGGCGTTGAGCCACCCTTTCGGTAAGTTAAACTTGTCGCCGATGATATTGATAGCCTCTTTCATCGCACTTGAAGCGATTATAACCGCATCCACATCATAAGTGAGTTCACGAAAGCCGTATTTGACTAGAATCGCCGCGCCACCGATCAAGATAATCTCGGCTGGCGTTTTCGTTCCATTAAGGCGGCGAAACTCTTTCGCAAGGGCTTTTAGATATTCATTGAGGTTGTCGCGTGTAAATGGTGTTTCAGTAGACATTCCGCACCTCAGCTTCAACTATGTTATGCCTTAAAAATTCGGGTATGGCTTCACGCAGGCTGTCCAGTTTTGGCTCGTCGCTCTTGAACGCGGCACACATAGCCAACACTCCCGCCGGATATATCGCTCTTTGCAGCTTTGCGCAGCGTATGTCATTATATTCGGCGCAGACCGGGAACCCGTTCTCGCGGCTTAAATAATCCGTCATCGCAAGCAGATATAGGCTTTCGACGTACCATCCCCTGTCATAAAGCTCCCTGATCCTGCTTGTTTCGAGCGTATCTATAAGAAATTCCAAATCCCCCATATCTTTAACCGCGTGACATACATTACTCTTGAAGGTTTCAAAGGCGGGGCGATATTCTAACCTGCTAGCGACAAGCGATTCCATTGAAACGCCAAGCGTTTTTGCTAATTTGTATATGGTTTCTCCAGAGCAATTCTCAATTTTCGCCTTGCCGGAGCAGATGTCAATTACTGTAGTCTGAGGGACGCCACTTGTTTTGGCGAGCCTATATTTTGTCATGCCCTTTTGGGCAAGCATTGTGTTAATGCTCATCTCTGTTCACCCTTTAAGAATTATATCGGACAACCGATATATTCGTCAAGAGGCTTTTACTCTCCTCCTTAACCCTTAAACGCAGTGCGTATGGTCTTTCGATTCACCAACATGCGGGTCTGAACGCGGATAATTCTGCCAGTCGCAATTATCAAAATCAACATGGCCGGTTCTTTCGCGTTGATAGCCCAAAGCAAAGGCAAGATTATGCCAACGCCATTCGTCTAACATACCCTCGCTATCACGTATCCATTTTGAAGGGTAGGAAGCCTCGTGCTGCAACAGTGCCTCTATCACACCTACCATAACTTCCGTGTCGCCAACTGCCTTATGTGAATTTCGAACTTGTATATTAGGATGCTTTCGGTTTCTATCGTCAATTGCTACATACCCACTTTTTTCGTTTATTGATTGCATATCAGCCTGTTCAGCCGAGACGCCGCTAAGAACGTATATATAGTGAACAGAAGAAAACGAGCGGCCCCCTTCTGTAATTTTCGCGCTAAAAGAATACGTATATATTGCCCCTCCATGTGTATAATCATAATCATCCTCATAAATACCAGCGTAATTGTCGGCATGACCATCGCCATAATAATTCACATAACCATCCTCATAACCATCCACATAACCATCCGCATAACCGTCAGTATAAGCGCTGTTAGACTGTCGGAGCCTAGCTGCGTTTCTTCTTGCCCTGTTCATCCCCACATAGTCGCCGTACTCTTCGGCAACCCTATAATTCGCCTCGCACCACTCAGCTAATGATTCCCAGTCATACCAAACGTCATTTACACTACTTGCCCCATGTGCGCCAAATACCCCATTTACCCCATATACGCCCTTTTCACCCATCACACCCATTACGCCATTTCCGACATTATTGCCGCTGTTAACCTGCGTTATGCCAGAGAACGCCTCCGAGTTCATTGGCATTATATAGGTCGAAAGCAGGGCATACACCAACGCCAGTACAAAAGTAAGTACAAAAGCAAGTACCAGACGCATATGCACGCTACACGTTCTTTTTTTTAATATTTTCTTCGTCACAAATCACCTCCAAACCCTGGATTTTCAATGTCCAACACAGTACAAACACTATATCACAATTACTCTTTTTCCACAATTTCAGTGCATAAATACCAATATCGCATCTGTGCATAAATGCCAATATCGCATGTAGGGGCGGATTCAATATCCGCCCGCCTGACGGATTCAATATCCGCCCGTCTGAGCAAATTCCATATACGAGCGGATATGGAATCCGCCCCTACGCATGAACATCGGTTTTACACATTCGAGCGGATATGGAATCCGCCCCTACGCATGAACATCGGTTTACACATTCGGGCGGATATGGAATCCGCCCCTCTTCTACAAACAAAATTGCGCCATTTACAAACAAAATTGCGCCATTTACTATGTTTATTGCTTTGCTATATTGCATATGTTATATTTGTAATATGTTATAGCAGACTAAACAAGCTATGGAAACTATGGAAACTATGGAGCCAAAAAACAATGGAACCTGTAGCGATTTTCAAAGACAATTCAGAATTCACAGAAAACGCAATAAGAATCGGCAGCGGTTCAGTACTACTTTATCATGGCTCAAAGAGTGGATTGTCTGGCAAAATCACACCTTCCAGCAGGAAATACTGTGATTTTGGAAGAGGGTTTTATATGGGAACCGAGCGAATACAACCGTTAACACTTATATGCAATTTCCCTCAAGCTCGACTTTATACGTTAAATGTAGACTTAAGTAATCTTCGAATTCTAGAAATTGGCGTTGGTATTGACTGGGCAATGCTTGTAGCATATTACCGTGGGAAAATAGAATCAATCAAGGGTAGCCATATGTATCAAAAGTACTCAAAAATGGCTACTGACTGTGACATGATCATCGGCTTTATTGCTGATGATAGGATGTTTGTCGTACTTGATAGGTTTTTTTCCGGTGAGATAACTGACATCGCTCTTGTCAATTGTTTGTCTGCACTAAAACTGGGCAAGCAATATGTGGCGCACACCGATAGGGCATGTCGGCAGATTGAGGTTTTAGAAGAAAAGACGCTCAGCAACTCTGAACGCGATTCGGTTCGGTTGGAAAGCGAGAGATTTCGTCAGGAAGGCATCCAAAAGGCTGAAGAGATTTGCCGCAAATACCGAAGGGATGGGAGGTTCTTTGACGAAATAGTCCAATACGGAGGTAACTGAATGCTTAAGACACTAAGCAGTTTTGAACGTCAACTATGCGATATTCAAGGGCGCTTATTTGAACGTTCATTAATGTACGACCTTGATTCATGTGATTTCGTAGGAAAATTCATGAACAGTGAGATCTGCATGTTTTTTGACATGCCATATGATCGAATGCAATGGGCTGGTGAAGAGTTGCTTCTCGAAAGCCTTCTAGATGAGATTGAGGTTAATGTGGATGGCGAGACATTCAATAAAGAAGAGTTGTATTGGATTGGGTATATTTTCCGTTACTGGCATTTGCTTACAGGTGAGAACAGCCGAGAAATATACGCGCAAGCCGACGCCCGGAAAATGAAGGACTGTTATTTGGGTTTTCACACACTTGATGCCGCGTTAGCAATTGAGCATCTAATAGAAATTAACCGACAAGAACAACTTTTCTTTAGTTAGCATTTGGCACATTCTCCTTTCGTATACATCTGCGGATAGTATACGATATATGCCACCATCTAACTTGTCTCCCTTTATTAAATCGGATTTTCCAACTCGCTGCACGAAAGAAAAATCTGCTTACCTCCCCTCTATAAAACTGTTTTTTCAAAAAAACAAAAAAATTAAAATCGTTTTTGATGTTTTCCGATATCTAATAGGTGAAGGGGGTCGAAGACATGGGCGATGAGCGGGTTGATATAGTGCGCCGCGCTGTTAAACGCGATAGTGATGCGTTTATTGCTGTGACAGACCGCATAAAGCATCAACTGTACCGAACTGCGCGAGCAATACTCGGCATTGAGGCGGACGCGCAGGAAGCTCTTGATGGAGCTATGTTTAAAGCATGGCGAGGAATCCATGCCCTTCGCCAACCCGAATACTTCGACACATGGATAACAAAAATACTGATCCGCGAATGCCAGAAAATTCTGAAACGACAAAAGCGCGAACTCTTGTACACAGAGCTGCCCGAAACCGCTGCCGAAGCCTTTGATGCATTGCCGATAAAAGACGCAGTGCGCCGCCTGCCGCAGCAGTTGCGCGACGTTATTGTCCTCCGCTTTTTCTCGGATATGACCGCACCGCAGACTGCACAGGTCTTGTCCATACCGGAGGGAACTGTCAAAACACGCCAGCGCAAGGCTTTGAGCCTGTTGAGATTGGACCTTGGGGAGGATGTTGAAGGATGAACAGAAATGCTGAATGGAATGTGTACTGCAAGGATATAGCGGATCAAATCCCTGTATCGGTCGAACACTGCGCCCAACGCGCTATAGCACGCGCCCGTATTCTCAAAATCAGGCGGAACTTAATACGAATCCCGGCAGCAAGTCTTCTTGCGTTGCTTGTATTATTCACCGTACTTGTGAACACTTCAATTTCCTTTGCGAAAGCAGTTGGCACGATACCTACGCTTCGTGAACTTGCTCAGTTCGTTGCGCAGAGTCCGAGTGTACGCGCGGCTATTGACTATGACTTCGTACAACCATTAGAACTCACACAGAAGCGCGACGGAACAACTGTAACAATCCATTACGCTATCGCTGACGAACGGCGGCTTAGCCTGTACTATAGCGTAATCGATGCTACAGGAAAAGACAGCGGATATGTCGTTGTAGATTCTGAGCTTTCTGAAAATGGTAGCATGGGAATATTTCCGCTGATGCACGGAGACCAATACAATAATGACGGGTACTACGGCGACATCAGGGAAATTCGATTTGACATATTTCAGGACTATGCTTTGCCGCTTGAAACAACACTCACATTCAATCTGCGTGAAGCTGCGGACGTACTGAATAACCCCGATTTAGGCCATCATAGCACTTTTCTTGAACTTACCGATGACGTATGGCGATTTGAAATATCGCTTGATCCAAAATTGACCCCGCGAAACTTGATTGTTTTTGAGCAACACGGTACCTTAAGTGGATCGGCTGATGCCGATAGCAACGTCCCTAACAATGCATTGCATGCTGAACAACCAAACGATCAGGAGTCGGCGCTTCCCAATGTTATCATATATGAAATAAACGAATGGCTTACCGTTGAGGGGCAGCGGCTATGTATTTTGGAACTTGCCGTTTATCCGACCGGCTCATGGCTCTCCTACAGACCTGACCCGGAAAACACATCTATTTTTGGACTGAGCGGTCTTAAACTTGAAGATGAAAATGGAAACATTTGGGGCAATAGGCAGGACAACGGAGTAACAGCATACTCCTACTCTGACGGGACAGAAGAGGTTTTCATTGAAAGCACCTACTTTTCAAATCCACAGAACCTTACGCTAATAATCACTAACCTCAGCCTGAGTTCACTCGAAAAGAGATTTGCGACGATTAACACGCACGAGATGACACTCACCGGGCTACCCGACAACATTCGCCTTGTCACTTTAGAACGGAACGGCGAACGGCTGAATGTCCGTTTTGAATGCGACTTTGATATGGTAGGCGGTTACAGCAACCCTGCATCCTTTTGGCAGCCTTTTTCCTACTATTATACAACAGCGGACGGGAGTAAACATCAGCTTATATTAGGCGATTTACAGGAAACGGATAACAACAAACCAGGAGTATTCTATGTGAACTATTCAGTCGATGTTTTTGATGAAGGCCCGATTGTATTGGAACTGGGGCGACGTAAATGGCACGAAGTCGTTGGGATAAGGATTCCGATTAAGTAGAACGGCGTTTATGCCACAGATATAACACAATCCTTTTTGTGCCTTTTAACGGTAAAATAGACCACCTAACACGGAGGATAGAATACATGACAAATATAAATGTGAGACGATCGTGACATAATATCACCACCATACAAATAGTCGTGCAGTATATTGCGGAATTTGCCAAATTGTTGTTGCGTATTTTGTTTGTACCGTCTATGATATAAGTGAAGGCGGTGATAAACATGAGGCGATATGCAACCCAAAAATTGATAGAATGGAAAAACCTGAAGAAACGAAAGCCTCTCATCATAAGAGGAGCAAGGCAGGTAGGCAAGACATGGCTGATGAAAGAATTTGGCGGCATACATTTTGAGAATGTGGCTTACGTCAACCTTGACAACAACGAAAATATGAAAACCCATTTTGAAGGGGATTACAATATTCCCCGTTTGATTGAGGGCTTACAAATAGAAGCCGGCGAAAAAATCAAGCCGCAGTCAACGCTCATTATATTCGATGAAGTGCAAGAAGTACCAAAGG
>Ga0099364_10008986_pt1 | contig 13950 bp, 12 predicted proteins | sample TergutTh196P3_FD_73070 | JGI IMG/M metagenome (GOLD analysis project Ga0099364, IMG submission 73070) | Microcerotermes parvus P3 segment gut microbial communities from Pointe-Noire, Republic of the Congo - Th196 P3 | ecosystem: Host-associated > Arthropoda: Insects > Digestive system > Gut ...
GGAAATAAAATAAACTAGAATCACCCACAGTTTGAAAATACCGCTCCGGCACGTCGTCGGAGCGACCGAAATCGAGTTCGTCAGCAATTCTAAAGCCGCCGAGAGGCGGATTGGTTGACTTCACGGTCAAAACTGCTTCGCAGTGTGAAGATAATCAATGCTCATGAAGTGCGGCGTGTTTCCGTCAGGGAGCGTGCGCATGAGCAGTGGTACATCTTCGGCGACGCTGCCTTGAAAACAGCAAGCACCACATTTGACCGTGTGAAGAGAACCATCTATTGAACGCACCGCTCCTCTCTTGAGTGGTCTCTTGTTGCCGTTGCTCGGCAAACCCTTACCCCCTTTTATTTTATGTCTCAAGATTTCAACAACAATTCCAACCAACAGCAGTTCACTAACTTTGTTGACACAGTCTTCAAAAAAACTGCCCTTGACTCCATTGGCGAAACTTGTTATCGTATGCGGCACAAGCACATTCAGTTATAACTTTCGGCAACCCGATGGGTAAAAGTAACGTTAATATAGAGAAGGGGGGGGGGGGGGCAAGATAGGTAGCCTTGCCCCGGCTATCCTAAAATGCTGGCGAAATGTCAAAGAATCCTTCAAGCAGGCGATTACCGAATTGTATGCCGCTTGCCTTTTCGGACCGTCTCTTTGTCGGGTTGCTGTGGATCATGGTACCACGGTGAATGTCTCCGCCCACGACTCCTTGTCCTTTACAAGTCGCTACTTGGAGCAAGTTTCGCGTAAAAGCGAGCAATACAATGCCAAATATGGCAATAAGCCTTGTAGGGCACACGCTGCTTTTTGGTTTTGGAATCTGGCACAGTTGTTTAATTTCAAACGTTCCATGCGTCCCAAAGCGGACGACGTTTGCCGGATCGGTTTCTTAATCACAGGCGGGATTGGTGATATGATCGTTGCACTGAACTATCTCCAAAATTTCCATCGGTTTTTAGGAGAAAACTTTACCTTCGACGTGTATGTTCAGAAAAAAAGAGGGTATTGTGAAATCATTCAAACTTTGTGCCGTGAACAAGATTTTGTGAAACAGGTATTACCGAGTTCCCAGTTAAAACGAGACTATGATCTATACGTTAAACTGGTACGATGCCCGGAGATTCTTTACTTTAACGAAGCGAAAATTCGTTCATTAAGTCCCAAATTGCATCACTGGTGTTTGGCAGTGAATGATTTCCATCAGGACAATCCTGTCGTCTATCGTTATTCTACACACGGCGACTACGTTGGAATCAAACTGGCAATTCTCCACGGACGTAACCGGCTTCAACAGGCGGATGTTAGCAACACCGTTCAGGTGGAATCAATTTTCCAGCCTAAAATTCTTGCGGATACTCAGGAAACGCTTGCAAAGTTTTCGCTTGGAAATAAATGCTTTATCACCATGCAACGAGGGGTTGGCGGAGGGGACAGCAATGTCTCAACAAGACTGTGGTCGATTCGACATTATGAAACACTTGCCAGACTTATCAAAGACCGAATGCCGGAAGTACCCATCGTTCAAGTCGGCACGAAAAATAAAGGCAATCTAGCCATCCAAGGGGTGGATATGGATTTGCGTGATCAAACAACGTATGAAGATGTTATGGTTTTAATGCAGCAATCCAGTTGCCATATTGACTGCGACTGCGGACTTGTCCACCTGCGTCATTTTCTCCGGGGAGGACCAAGCGTCGTTTTGTTTGGTCCTACCGATAAACAATTCCTCGGCTATGCGGAAAACATCAACCTCCAATCCGATGCTTGTATAGGAGGATGTGAATGGATAACGGCAAAATATGCCATGAAATGTGCGCGCGGGCTCTCCGAAAATGTGTGCTTGACTCGTCTTGCACCCGAAGTGGTTTTTGAGCACGTTTTACAATTGGTCAATTCCGTTTCCTATAACGCCAACGGCGACAGAATGTACACTTTCACGGTCTAACCAATCGTTATTCCAGCGAAAGCAGAAACCCCAATAAAATTATTACCCCCCTTTTGTAACACAGATTGAAACGTTTTTTTTGATTGGAATACTAAAGATGCCTTTTTCATTATATCTCAACCGTTTTTCCGATGTAAAAATCTTGGTGTTTGGCGACATCATGCTCGATGTCTTTACGTATGGATCGGTTGACCGGATTTCGCCAGAGGCTCCCGTTCCGGTTTTTCGGGTTGCCTACGACAAGGAAATGCCCGGCGGTGCCGGAAACGTAACGACGAACCTCGCTTCGCTCGGTTGCCAAGCAACTTGTGTCGGACTCGTCGGAAAAGATTCGGCAGCGAAAAAATTGGCAAATATTCTTCAAGAACGCGGTTGCAAAAGCGTTTTACTGCCGCTGGAAAATCATTTGACAACAGTGAAGACGCGGATGATTGCCGTACACAATCATCTTCTTCGCACCGATTATGAAACACCCTTTCCCGACATTAGTCCGATCCACAACCAGTTTCGGAAAATTGCAGAACGAGAGATTGCGGCAGCCGACATTGTGCTGCTCTCGGATTACTTGAAAGGATTCCTTACAGAAGAGACGACTCCGATGATTATCGAAATCTGCAAAAGACTTGGAAAGCCTGTCATTGTCGATCCCAAAGGAAGAAACTACACAAAATACAACGGGGCGATGCTCGTCAAGCCCAACCTGAAAGAATTTCAGGATGTAACCGGCATGACATTTGATCCCGCCTCCGAACATTTTCACGCAGAGATAACAAACGGGGCGAAAAAATTGTTTGAGAAATATCGTATTTCCAATGTGATCGTAACGCTTAGCGAACACGGAGTATTATATGTCTCCGCAAAAGAGCCCGAAAAGGTAATCCACATACCTACGATAGCGCAAGAAGTGTTTGACGTTTCGGGGGCTGGAGATACGGCATTTGCAACATTAGGGGCGGCACTGGGAGCAGGTGCCGATATGGAAACCGCGCTGATGCTGGCGAACACCTCCTCTGGAATTGCAGTAGGTAAACTCGGAACCGCTTGTGTGACTACGCAGGAAATTAGAAAGTATTTGAAACAAGAAAACGACGCATCGGTTACAAGAAATGTCGTTACTGCCAACGAAATCGCCTCCGTTCTCGCTCCGTTGCGGCAACAAAATAAAACCATCGGTTTCACGAATGGCTGTTTTGACTGCATGCATCTGGGGCATTTGGACTCTTTTATGAAAGCACGAGCGGAATGCGATGTTTTAATTGTAGGTGTCAATTCCGACAAATCCGTAAGAAGTTACAAGGGACCCGATCGTCCGATTCAGGATGAACAAACCCGTGCCGCATTGGTTGCTTCGCTGAAATGCGTTGATTACGTGGTGGTCTTTGAAGAAACAACGGCGGAGCATTTGATCGATCTCATTCGACCGGACGTGATTGCCAAAGAAGGATATACCATCGAGCACTGGCCCGAAGCACGTCAAGTGTTGGCTTATGGCGGTCGAGCGGTCGTTTTGGAACGGAGGGAAGGATATTCCACTACGAACATCATTGAAAAAGTAAGGAGGGCAGCATAACTATGACCGACATTCAAACGACATGTAACGACATCGCTGAAAATTTTCTCGCACTAAAAACAAGTGCCCCTGCAATTCAGGGTGCGGTGGAGAAATGTAAAGAATCGATACAATCGGGTAACAAAATCATGTTTTGCGGCAATGGCGGGAGTGCCTCCCAGTCGCAACACTTAGTTGCCGAACTGGTGGGACGATACAAACTTGACCGACCGGCAATGAACGCCCTCGCACTCACCGTCGATTCGTCGATCTTGACCGCTGTCGGCAACGACTATGGTTATGCAGACGTATTTTGCAGGCAGGTTGAGGGCGTAGGACGCACCGGAGACGTGTTATTCGGATTATCCACCAGCGGAAACAGCGAAAATGTGGTCCGCGCCTTTGAAAGGGCAAAGAAAATGGGAATCACCACGATAGCCATGACCGGGGCAGAGCCGGGGCGGATGGAAATAGCGGACATTACCATTACCGTCCCCTCGAAGGTCTCCAACCATATTCAGGAAATGCACATTGCGATAGGACATTGGATTTGTGGCGAAGTGGAGGACTATTTTTATGGCAAATAAAGCACTTTTCCTCGACCGGGACGGCGTGATCAATGAAGACACTGGCTATGTCTTTCAGGCGGAACAATTCCGCTTTGTGGAGGGCATATTCGACCTGTGCCGAACGGCGATGAATAGGGACTACATCATTGTCATTGCTACTAACCAGTCGGGAATTGAGCGAGGATACTACACCGAAGCGGAATACCAATCCCTGACAAATTGGATGCTTGCGCATTTCAAGGATGCAGGAGTAACGATTACGGAGGTGTTGCATTGTCCCACACTTTCGGGACCGGATAGAAAGCCGAATCCCGGAATGTTCCTGACGGCGCAAAAAAAACATGGTATTGATATGTCTACCTCGGTCTCCCTGGGCGACAAGGAACGTGATGTTCAGGCAGGTCGCCGTGCGGGTGTCGGAAAGAATGTGTTGCTGACACTAAACCATCATGAAAGTGAAGCGGATCGAGTTATTGCGACCTTGACAGAAATGGAGGAACTGCTATGATTATCGAAACTGGAGTCGGAAAGTATGTCAGAACTTTTTTGAAGCAAGAAGACATGTATTTATAAACCGTAACAACATTAACCAACGAGAAAGGAGAATCGCATGACCAATCAGCAAAAACCAACAGGACTGGCGAAAATCGGACGAGAGATCAAGAGACCATTTAGAAAAGTATGGCGAGAGATTAAGCGTCCATTCAAAAAACTGATCTCCTATACACTTCGAAAATACATGTTTGAAGTGTTCAGGGAAGTAGTCGGCAATCGACAACTCTGTAAGCAGATCGTATCTGAAGAGGTTGCAAAGCGCGCAGTTGGGTTGCATTCTTTGGCGCAACGAGAAGGATTTGATGAACACTGGAAAAATTATTTTAGCTCAATTTCACTTGACGAGCTAAGTGTACGTAAAGAGGTATTGAAACGGGACATGGATGAGACGAGCCGGGAAGTAGTTGAAAGCATGTTCAAGATCAGGTGGGAAAACTTCTTGAACATGGACAACATCATTTTGCGGGGGCATGACGAGTTATTTTTTGGTCTGACGCTTCCGAATTACAAACGTGAACAAGACAACCTCAATGAAATCTTTACGAAGTACAAATGCCCATACTCCTCGCTCGTATCTATAGATGGCTGTCTTCCAATGGCATACGGTCTTAAATACCTGCCGGTGGAAGTGCAGGGTGCCTATGTTTCTGGCAAAGACGTGATCGATGGAGGCGGATGGTGTGGAGACACATCAATGATGTTTACTGAATTTGATACTCGCAATGTTTATTGCTTTGAGCCGAATCCAGATTCATTCGAGGGCATTAAAGAAGTTATTGCGGATAACAACGAAATACTGAAGGGGAGAAAAGCCAAAATCACTCCAGTACCATTTGCCCTTGGAGCAGAAAAAGGCTCAATGACATTATATTCGTCGGGCAAGTTTGATGGTTCAACAACTTCAATGGACAGGGAGCTTGCGAACACTAAGTACGAAGTCAAAGTTACTTCAATTGATGACTTTGTAAAGGAACACAATGTCAATGTCGGAATAATTAAACTCGACATAGAAGGGGGAGAATATGGTGTCATAAAAGGCGCATTGAACACAATAAAATCCCAGCGACCAGTGTTGAGCATCGCAATATATCACACGCCTCGTGATTTTTTTGAAATTAAACCGATGCTCGAAGAACTTAATTTGGGATACAAATTCATGGTTAGGCACTTCATGTTACGTGATGGCTGGGCAGAGTACACACTGCTGGGATATGTTACATCTGACTAAATCCTTTCGAAGAGTCCCGTCATTACACTTCGTTTCATTCCGGCTTGTGTTCATGGTTACAAAAGCCGGAATGGAGCGCAGCGCAATGACGGAGTGTACTTACTGGCATTTATACCGTAAACGGGATCAAACTGGACGTTTTCAGCCACAGATGACACGGATATACACAGATAGTTTTATCCGTGTATATCCGTGCTATACGTGGCTACCAAAAAGACCATTTTCATGCCGTTTTCAGTATATACTATGCAAGCCGTCAACCAAATATAGGTCATTTCAAAAAATCTGCAACACAGCATCTGAAGTATATTCCTCGCAACTATGCCGATAAGCACCAATAACAATAAAAAAAAAGAGAGCACTAGAAGGGACTTAATGCCTTTCCATTTTTGTTTGGAACAATTGGAACAAAAGATAATAAGCCTCAAAAAGAAATACCCCCATCGCCCGACCAAGGCACTAATCAGCCTTGTATTTTGGTGTATAATGTATTTCATTCGTGCGATGGCTGTCCAAATAAAACATCTCCTGTCTGTAAATCCGTCGTCTAATATTAAGAATAAACAGCCGAAGATATTGTTTATTCTTGGGGGCGGAGTTGGAGACATTATAATTGCTTCTACGTATCTTAAGGAATTCTATAAATACATTGGTGGAGGTTTTCTCTTCTCAATACGTACAGACCAACGCACTCAAGTTGTTGCAAGCATCTTTCGAAATAGTCCTTGGCTAGAATCTATCGTCCAGGAATCGCAATATAGTGACTATGACATTGTGATACAACTGAGCAGATTCCCTCGCATAATTTACAAGAATCCAAGACTAAATATAGAAAAAACGTCGAAAATCAATGATTTACTTGATGAGTATGAAAATTTTTACCAAGTGCGGTCTAAATTATGCCAATCTACTGATTTTGACACTTTAGGTATAATGTACTCTCTGATGAATGGAGATACTCGCCGTAGCCAACCTGATATTGGGCATAAACTTGGATTGTCGGACATAACCCGACCGATTATGGTTATTAAGGAAAATGCCTTTGATGTACTAACAAGAACAGAAATCGAAAACCGGACTTATATTACGATACAGCGTGGAACCAATGAGGCGTACAAAGAGAAACAGAATATCAGGGAATGGTCTAAAGATTATTACAATAAATTGGTAAGAATTATTCATGACAATTTTCCATCGCTCTCCATTGTTCAGGTCGGGAGAAAAAAATCTGACTCAAATTTAGAGGGCATTGATATTGACCTGCGTGGCAAAACCAGTTTTGACGAACTCAAAGCAGTTCTAAAATATTCCGCCTTACATATCGACGGCGAGTGCGGGATGGTGCATCTCACCCATACTCTTGGGGGGCGCTCGGCGGTCTTTTTTGGACAAACACGCGTCGATTTTTGCGGTTATCCTGAAAACATTAACGTTAAAGCAAAAGATGCCTGCCCCTTATGGTGCGAGTGGGTAACAGACGATTGGCAAGCCCAGTGCCTTCGCGGCTTCGACGTTCCCCCGTGTATGGAGCAACTGACCCCGGAATTGTTTTTTGAGGCAATCCGTGAACACTTGCATGATGTTACCACCGAAAAACCCCCACGTCTGTGTGAGAGGGACACTACCGCCACTCCCGAAGGCACTCTATTGTTCATCGGCGATTTTGCAGACGACGCTTTCAACGAATGGATACGACCGGAAAATACTCTCTTGCACTTTTCCATGAATCTAACGCCAGAACAGATCAACAACAAAAAATCACAGAACATTGATGCGGATTATGCGGACATTCTCAACATCCCGATGAAAAAGAACAGTTGCGATGCCGTTTTCTGTTCGCAGGAACAAAATCTTTCTCTTTACGCTTTGCGTGAAGTAACCCGAATCCTCAAAATGGGAGGCGTACTGAAAACCCCAGATGGTCGTTCATACATCAAAGAACTATCTTCCAGCCAAGAGTCTTAACTTTATGTTCCGAAGAATTAAATCCTTTATCCGAAACGATGATCCGCTGACGCAGATCAAATGGTCGTTGTACGGACGCGTTTGGCGGGAGTGTGGACTGCCCTATTGGAAATGGCTTGCCGCCGGTGTTACCTTTACGATTCTTGCCGCCGCCGCCGAAGCGTACACGATAACATTGATTGCCCAAATCGTCGATCAAGGAATTGTCAAACAAAATAGGGAAGTGCTGCTCTTTGTCGGTTTGCAAGTCATCGCCGCATTTGCTGCCAAAGGCGCATTCAGTTATGCAAAGACGCTGACGATGGCAAAAGCCGGTTTGCTTGGCATTACAAGGTTGCGTCGCCGGCTTTACAAACACCTGATTAAGCAACCGATGGCGTTTTTTCATAATTCGCAAATCGGTATGCTTATGAACTATTTTACAGGATTAGCGAATGCAGTCCTCGGCTTGGTGACGGAAAGTGTGATTTCCATTGTCCAAAGTGTCGCGACACTGGTGTTCATGATTGGACTCATGCTGTGGTATGCCCCGCTGATGACGATTGTTCTTTTGTTTCTTGCCCCCGGTGTTTTAGTGCCGCTGGTGATTATCATGCGGAGACAGCGTATCCTTGTCCGTACCCAGTTTGGAGTGGAAGCCGGTTCGATTTCCCATGTCAATCAGTCGATTCTTGGAGTTAAGACGATTCAATCTTTTGGAGCAGAAATGATGGAATCGAAAAATATGGACACGATTGAAGATAAACGGGTCAAGGTGAGTTTCAAATTCACAAAACTTGTCGCTTTGCAAACACCGTTGCTTGAATTCATGATTTCCATCGGTTTGTGTTTTGCCTTGGTACTTGGCGGATACCTCATCGAAAAAGAGTTGATGTCTGCCGGCGGTTTTCTGGTATTTCTTGTGGCATTAACAGCCATCTATAAGCCTGCAAAGAGCATGACTTCGGTCGGCGGCGGCATCCAGACGGGACTCATTGCAGCGGAAGGGTTATTTAATTTTTTAGACAGAAAACCGGAAATCATTGACGCACCGGATGCGGTCGAATTGGAGTATGCGCCTATGGAGATCAGATTAGACCGCATTTCCTTTGCCTATAACAATAAAGACGGCAATGTTTTACACGATGTGTCGCTGACGATCAAACCGGGAACAATCTGTGCGTTTGTCGGACCGAGCGGCGGAGGGAAATCGACGATTTTCAACGTGCTCGGCAGATTTTATGATCCGCAAGAAGGCAGCGTTTTGATTAACAACACAGACATTCGTCAATTCACACTGGCATCCCTGCGTCAGCATATTGCGGCGGTATCCCAGGATGTCTTTTTGTTTGACGGAACATTTGCCGACAACATAAAATACGGCAGTCCCGATGCGACTTACGAGCAGATTGTGGCTGCGGCAAAGGCAGCGAATGCCCACGAGTTTATTATGAGTTTTCCCGACCAATATGACAATCCGGTGGGGGAACGCGGAACATTGCTTTCCGGCGGACAAAAACAGCGTATTGCCATCGCGAGGGCAATTTTGAAAGATGCACCGATTTTGTTGTTAGATGAAGCCACGAGTGCTTTGGATAGCCATTCTGAACAACAAATCCAAGTGGCACTCAAAAGATTGATGCGCGGGCGCACAACCTTTGTGATCGCCCACAGATTGGCAACAATTTTAGACGCAGACATCATTTACGTTATCAAAGAGGGACGAATCGTAGAGAAAGGTACAGATGCCGAACTTTATGCATTGAATGGAGAATATACAAAATTGAAAGATATTCAATATAGCAGCAATGATACCTAAAAAGATGCGGAGGCGATTGTTTCCACTTTTTACGGCGTTTGAACAGTGCAGCGCGTATGCCTTCGTCTCCTTATCGTGGGCTTCGTCCGGCGGACATCATCGAAATACGCTATCTGCAACGTCAAGGTATCCAAGTTGAAGTGGATCGTTGGGAAGACCTCATAAAGTATGGCGGTCTGACCGAAGAGGACGTTGATCCGGCATGGCTGCAAAATAACAAGATGAGAATCGGGAGGTAAGATTTCTTTTCATTCTCCTGCTTCTCTAACAATTTATCATGACGATTGATTTTCCCATTTTTCGGTTTTACCCTAATCCTCTTGCCGATAACATTTTCACGGAGGATTACATGGCAAGATGTTCCGTCTGCAATCAGCGAACCGGGTACATTGATACGGGGGGATTTCATGGGCGTTTCCGTTCCGGTGAACCGTTGCAACCCTTTTGTCCTTGGTGCATTGCCAACGGCAAGGCGGCGGAGAAGTATGATGGGTACTTCAATTACTTCTCTTTCCTAGCATTGGAAGAGTCTGACCTCCCGGCACACATTAAGAAAATCCCGGAGGATCAACTCGACGAATTGGTTTTCCGAACACCGAGATATTCCTCGTTGCAGGGAACCGAGTGGTTTATTCATTGCCACTCGCCATGTATCTTTTTGGGCAAAACAAAGTGGGTCGCCATCAGGAATAACCCGGACATTTTTAATGACATTAACAATGACGGTGTTTGGTTCAATGGCAGGAAAAGTGAAGAGGAATTGGACGCTGGCTGGTTGGAGTATTGGCTCACCAACGAGGAGCGTGTCGGCTATCTATTCAAGTGCTTTCATTGCGGAAAATATCTGTTGAACGTTGAGTACACTTGAACTCAAAGGGCAAGGACTCTTCACGTTTTTCTGCGCTCTTTTCCCTATCATTTTTGCCTTCCGGCTCCCGAAAAATATCGGGATCGGCGGGGAGTAAATGCGGGGCAAAACCCTGTGTCTAGTAGGGTCTTGATCTCCGCACCACAAAATCTAGGACGCACGCTTTTTTGCGGTTTTTCCGGTGGGGTTACTTGCAAGGTGTCCGTGCGAGGGCTATAATTAACGTCTGTTGTCGGGGAGCGATACCCCATTTTTACGCATGTCAGTGGTCGGCGTTTCGACCCTGCCTTTCTGAAGGTTAAAGTATTAGCCTTCCACGTTTTTTTCGGTTGATTTTGACAATCGCAAGAGAATTTGGAAGGGATACGTCTTGATTGTTCTTGCCCGTTGTTTTGATCAACGCACCACACATACAGAGAAGCGAAAGAATAAAAAAACCGCACTACGGCAATGACCACAAATCCTTTCGTAGCACGGCGAAAGTTCCCGGCTAAACAACCAGAACCGTTCTCATTTTAAGGTTTTTTGCCTGTAATGTCAAGCGCAATTCTGGCTGCGCTGAGGATGCGTCCATTCTTTTGCAACTCTTGCCTCCACTGTAACCCCGCGCCCACCGAGATTCCCGTGAAGTTATCCGACCTGTCCACCTCTGAATTAGAAACCTTGCTCTGGCGGCGTATTGCCGAACTGGACAGGTTGCGCACAGAGATTCAGAGGCGTAAAGGAACGGAGAGTATCGAGAGTCAGATTTCCCGACTCCCCAGAAAACAACGGACGTTTCTGCTTGCAATATGGAATACCCCTTATAAACGCATGAAACTCACTGATCTCACGGAAATTGTCTGGAAGGAAACAGATGATCCCAGCACGCAAGTGAAACCGGAAACAATCAGAAAATTTGTCCAACGTCTCGAAGCGGCTCTTGAGAAACACAGAATCCCGCTATTTATCGACTGTGTAAAGCGAAACAACGGGGATATTTACGGCTTCAAACTCACACAAAAACGGTGAATTTTAGGAAAAAACATTTTGGGACATTTGGGACAAAAAAAATGTCCCAAATGTCCCGGGGCTTAAAAACAGCCCATGTAGAATAACGCCCGTGCAATCGACAGCAAGGGCGAAAACAAGACACATCATCGCATTATTGTTGACTCGGCACTGACCAAAAACAGGGATCGTTTTTAACAGGAGAACGCCTCATGGCAAAACCCAAAGGAAAATTCAAACATCGTATTGCAGAGGGCTACGTTGGAGTCCCGGAACTCCAAGAGCGGCTCGGCAAGTCTGCGACAACGATTTGGAAGATGACGATTGACGGCAGATTGCCCCGACCGTTCAAAGACGGAATACGAAACGTCTGGGATGCGTTGGAGATCGACCGATGGATCAAGAACGGAAAATTTTTGAGGAAGAGTAAGTAACAAGAGCCGAGTCCGCCTGACGGAATGAAGGGAATTATTGAAGGGATTTTTGGAAGGGATGCCCGGAATGGATTCCGCGAATGGACGCAGAAGGCGGACTCGGCGATGCGGGGGTGGTGTAACAGGTTGCACAGAGCCTTTTCACAAAGGCTTGCGAACAGGTTCGATTCCTGTCCCCTGCAATGCAAATGACAAAACGATTTTTGCCCTTTAACCCAATGGAGAAATTCATGACAGACCTTGATTATCGAAAAGTTTTAATTGATGAACCGTTTCCGGTTTATCTTGCCAAGCGGGAGGAGTATTTGACTTCGCATCAACTGATGGACTTCATTCGTTGCCCGAAGTTGTACTTCCTCAAAAAGACCGGTGCGTTGACCGCCGATCCGAACAAGACCAGTGCCGATTTTATCCTCGGCTCTGCCGCTCACAAACTCATCCTTGAAGGGCGGCGGGAGTTCGATCTGTCCTATGCCGTCGGTGCGCCGATCAACGAGCGCACCGGCAAAGAATACGGACGCGAGACTCAAGCCTACGCTAAATGGGTCGAACAGCAATGTGCTGACAAAGGTTCGGCGGTCGAGTTTATCACGACGGAGCAATGGTATGCCATTTCCAACATGGCGAATAGCGTTACCAAACACGCCGAAGCACAAAGGTTACTCCATCACGGCGTTGCCGAACGGGTATTGCGGAGCGACTTTGACGGAGTTCCGGTGCAGTCCCGTCTGGACTGGTTCACCGAAATCGGCGAAACGCCGGTCATCGTTGATTTGAAAACGTGCAATGACCTCGACTCGTTTGAGTACGATGCACGGAAGTTCATGTACGGAGTCCAGTTTGCGTTTTATCAGCAGATTCTACTCCATTCGATCTTCGACGAGTATGACGTTGAGTGTGCGGTTCCGGCAAAGGTTTATGCCATTGCCGTCGAGAAGCGGGAGCCGTTCCGGTGCGGCGTGTTTGAAGTCTCGGACTACACGCTTGGATATTTCCAAACAAGACTGACTGCCGCTATTGAATCGCTCAAAGAATGTCAGCGAGCGGGAGAATACCCCACGCTCTATGAGTCTTTGCGCACCCTCAATATCAGTTGATCCATGATGCAGGAGACAACGAAACCGCCACCCCTAACCCCAAAGTGAGATGAGTAAACGAAGCAAGATAAACAGTGAGGAGAAACTGTTTGCCCGATGGGAAAAGAAATTGGAACGTCTCGGCTTGGGCGTATTGGAACCGCTCTGTCCGAGTGAACAGTTCTCTCGGCTATGTCCCCGCAGACTGGACAAATGCAGATGGTACGAAGAGCAAGACAACGATGAATTGTCCGCTTATCGTGAGTGCCTTCGCCGGGCAATCAAAAAACTGTCCTATCGGGAACGGCACATCGTTATCTTGCACGATGGGATTGGCGACGACAAACATTGTTACACCTTTGGAGAAATTGGATACATATTCAAGATCACGAAGGCAAGAGTGCAACAAGTGTATGCAAAGGCAATACGGAAACTAACTGATTACATTGCGAACGATGTTATCAGCAACGAGATACTTTTTTAGAAACCATTAACCGCCGCGAGGCAAAGAGAGGCAGTGATGATCACAAAACAAGAGTTCATCGACAGATGGAATTCCGACGATCAAGGCGGCGGTCTTACGTATGACGATGTGGCAGATTGCGCCATGAGTTGGGGATTGGTACGCAACCCCCGAATCAGACCGATAGACAGCGTCCTTGCCATTGTCCTGAAACATCTGGGATTAGAAAACCCGCACGATGAGGAAAGCAATGAAGAGGACGAAAACGAACGAGAAACTTTAACCCTTACTATTGAAAGGACAAATACGATGACACTATCATCCATTATCAAAGGCATCCAACCTGAACCGTTTCGGCTCTTACTTCATGGAGTCGAAGGCATCGGCAAGAGCACGTTTTCTGCCAATGCCCCTGATCCGGTTTTTATCCAAACCGAGGATGGGCTTTCACAGATCGACGTGCCGAGATTTCCCATTGCCGAATCGTTCGATACGGTCATGGAAAACTTG
>Ga0099364_10008987_pt1 | contig 13949 bp, 10 predicted proteins | sample TergutTh196P3_FD_73070 | JGI IMG/M metagenome (GOLD analysis project Ga0099364, IMG submission 73070) | Microcerotermes parvus P3 segment gut microbial communities from Pointe-Noire, Republic of the Congo - Th196 P3 | ecosystem: Host-associated > Arthropoda: Insects > Digestive system > Gut ...
CGATCAAACCGGAATGAGAATCCTGCTTGAAGAAGGCAGCCAAATCAAGAAGGAGCTTGACCATAAGTGAAAACGATTACTGTAAACGCATCAAAAGCTTATGACATATTAATAGGCGAGAGCATCCTTGATACAGCCGGCTCTGCCGTGAGAAAAGCCGCCGGAGGGCAGTCTGCTGCAATCGTAACAGACGACATTGTTGCGGAACTATATGGATATAGGCTGCACAGAACTCTGGCGGAAAACGGGTACCGCGTCGCGAGCCGTGTGATCCCGAACGGCGAAAGCTCAAAAAACGATGAAAACTTTATTTCGCTCCTCAACTTCCTTGCGGATGAAAAGCTTACGCGCGCTGATGTTGTTGTAGCGCTTGGCGGAGGGGTTGTAGGCGATATAGCCGGCTTTGCCGCATCATGTTACATGAGGGGAATCCATTTTGCGCAAATTCCCACAACCCTGCTTTCGGCGGTGGATTCGTCCGTCGGCGGAAAAACCGCGATCAATCTGCCCTTAGGGAAAAACCTTGCGGGAGCATTTTACCAGCCGGATATAGTTGTGTGCGACGTCTCTTTATTATCAACTTTGACCCCGGAAGTTTTCCGCGACGGCTGTGCCGAAGTAATAAAACACGGCGTCATCGCCGACAAGGCATTTTTCCACTCCCTCGAAGCGCCGATTAAAACACAACTGATCGGTGTAATAGCCCGTAGTGTTACAATCAAGCGCGATATAGTCGCTCTGGACGAGTTTGAGAAAAGCGAGCGTAAGCTGCTCAATTTCGGCCATACACTCGGTCACGCAATAGAGCTTCTGAGCGATTACCGAGTGCCGCACGGCCATGCTGTGGCTATAGGCATGGCGATAGAATCACGCGCGGCGTTCCGGTTAGGTATCTGTCATGATGAGTGCCCGCGCGATATTCTGCGGATGCTCCGCCAGTATGGGCTGCCCGAAAACACGCATTTTGGGGCGGAGGAACTTGCTGAAGCGTGCTTATCCGACAAAAAGCGGGACGGCGGTCTGCTTACAATGGTTTTCCCGGCTGAAATCGGACGGTGTATTTTGAAAGATATACCGGTCTGTGAGCTGGAAAACATAGTACGTATGGGATTGGGGGATTTGTGATATGACTGTCCGGATAGTAAAACCGCCCCGAGGAGGCACGGTCCGGGCTATTTCTTCCAAATCCGAAGCTCACCGGCTGCTTATCTGCGCCGCGCTTGCGGAAGGAAAAACAACAGTCAGCTGTCCTGACCGCTCTGAGGATATCGACGCGACGGCGCGCTGTCTCAATGAACTGGGGGCGTCAGTAAATTACATTGAATGCGCGGGCGGACGGAGTAAATCCGGCCTGCACAGCCGCTTTGATTCCTGTGCCGCCGAAACCGCAGGACATGATCATAATTACGATAAATATTCCGTATCGCCCATCGACCGCAGTCAAGACGGGACGCGGGAACGCAATCCGGACTGCGGCGAGAGCGGGTCAACTTTGCGTTTTTTGCTACCTGTATGCGGCGCCCTCGGTTTTCGCGCATCGTTCCATATGGGTGGACGGCTGCCTGAACGGCCGCTAGCCGCGTTATATGACGAGATGGCCTCACACGGCTGCGCCTTGTCGGAACCGGGATGCAACCCGCTTGTCTGCGAAGGGCAGTTAAAAAGCGGACTATATACCCTTCCCGGGAACGTTTCTTCGCAGTTTGTCAGCGGCCTTCTGCTCGCGCTTCCGCTGCTCGAAGGCCGCAGCGTTATGCAAATAACAGGCGTTTTACAGTCACGCCCCTATGTTGACATAACTCTTGAAGCGCTGCGCTTGTTCGGTGTAACTATCACTGAGGAAGACGGTCAGGTTTTCCATATACCCGGAGTGCAGAAGTTCTGTTCGCCGAAGAACGTCCGGGCCGGAGGAGACTGGTCTAACGCGGCGTTCTGGCTATCGCTGGGGGCTATAGGTAAAGACAGCGTGACATGCACCGGGCTTGACCCTAATTCCCGGCAGGGCGACCGCATTGCCGTCGAGCTACTGTCGCGTTTCGGTGCCGGCGTTGTCTGCAGGAATGGCTCTGTGACGGTATCGCCATGTACACTGCGCGGCATTGACATAGACGCCGGAGACACTCCCGACCTTGTTCCGGCCTTGGCTGCGGTGGCTTGCGTCGCAGAAGGTAAAACCACTATCCGCAACGCCGGTCGGCTGCGTATCAAAGAAAGCGACAGGCTGAGCACCGTCGCCGAGTCTCTCACTGATTTAGGCGCGGATATAAAGCAAACGGCGGACGGTCTGGAGATAAACGGCAAAAAGGCGCTGCCCGGCGGCAGGACACGATCTTTCGGCGACCATCGCATCGCCATGTCCGCAGCCATTCTATCCGCCGCATGCACAGGGACGGTTGTAATCCGGGACGCGGATGCTGTGCGAAAGTCATATCCCGGTTTTTTTAATGATCTCGAAACCGCCCTCGGAGGCGAGTACCGGATTATTGGTGAATAAGTAAAAAGGTATGGTTTACAACATGTCGTCTGTTTATGGTAATTACTTAAAAATATCTATCTTCGGGCAATCCCACGCCTCAGCCGTCGGCGTGTGCATCGACGGCCTGCCTTCCGGCTTCCACATTGATTTCGACGAATTGGACGCATTCCTGAAGCGGCGCAGACCCGGTCAGGGCAGCTATTCGACAAAGCGTAAAGAGCAGGACGCTCCTGAGTTTCTATCCGGGCTGCTGGATAATGTTACCTGCGGAGCGCCGCTTACCGCAATAATACGCAATACTGACGCCCGATCCGCGGATTATGAGCTGATCCAGGACGTCCCGCGCCCTTCGCATGCAGACTTTACTGCATATGTAAAACACGGTGAGGCGCGTGACATGCGCGGCGGAGGCGCATTTTCAGGCAGGCTGACCGCCCCGCTGTGCGTAGCAGGCGGTATTTGCCTGCAATTGCTTGATAGCATAGGTATAAGCGTCGCCGCGCACATAGCGCAGATCGGTTCCGTTTTTGACAGACCGTTTGACCCTGTCAATGTCGACAAAAAAGAAGTGAGCGCTTTGCGATACGCCGGGTTCCCCGTGCTGGACGCCGGTGCAGGGGAACGGATGCTCGAAGAAATAGAAGCTGCGCGTCTTGATGGCGATTCCCTTGGCGGGATCGTCGAATGCGCCACAGTGGGTATGCAGGCCGGGATTGGCGACCCAATGTTTGACGGCATGGAAAACCGTTTGGCATCCATACTTTTCGGTATCCCTGCGGTAAAGGGCGTGGAATTCGGCAACGGTTTTTCAGCAGCAGGCTTGCGCGGATCTGAAAACAACGATGCTTTCTATATGCACAAGGACACCGTGCGTACCCGAACAAATAACCACGGCGGAATACTTGGCGGAATAACATCCGGAATGCCCGTATTATTCCGGGCCGCCTTCAAGCCGACGCCATCCATTTCCATACCGCAAGAGAGCGTCAGCCTGTCCCGGCGTGAAAGCGCGCGGCTGACTGTAACGGGCCGTCATGACCCCTGCATCGTACCGCGCGCCGTCCCATGCGTCGAGGCAGCCGCTGCGATAGCGATTTATGACGCGCTGCTTCAGACAAATAACCACTTATAGAAGAGGAGAACATATCATGGATTTACAGGATTTACGTAATCAAATAGACAAAATCGACGGCGAACTGACCCGGCTGTTCCAGCTTAGGATGGACGTTTCCGGTGACGTCGCGCGGTATAAACAGTTAAATAAGCTGCCGGTTTACGACCCGGAGCGGGAGCGGCAAAAACTGTATGACCTGACTCAGAAAGTAGATGAAAGCCGCGTATCTCACGTTACAGCTCTGTACACCCTGCTCTTTGACCTCAGCCGCTCCGAGCAGGAACGGATAATCAACCCTGATTCCGCACTTGCAAACCGAATAAAAGACGCAGTGCGTGACACCGATTGGCTCTTTCCCGACAGGACAGTCATCGCTTGTCAGGGGGTGGAGGGCGCATACTCCCAGCTCGCCGTGGAAAAACTATTCTCCCTGCCGAGCATCGTCTATTGCAACACATTCGATAGCGTCTTCGCCGCCGTTGACAGCGGGCTTTGCGCCTACGGCGTCCTTCCGCTGGAAAACAGTACTGCGGGTTCGATAAATCAGGTGTATGATTTACTGATGCGCTACCCGTTCAGCATTGTGCGCAGCGTCCGTATGAAAGTTGATCACTGCCTTCTTGCGAAAGATGATATCGATATATCGGCCATAAATGAAGTCTACTCGCACGAACAGGCTATCGCCCAATGCTCCGGCTTTCTGAAAACTCTGGGCTGCAAGGTGACACCCTGCGAAAACACTGCTGTAGCAGCGAAAATGGTCAAAGAGTCCCCGCGCGCCGACGTAGCCGCGCTCTCCTCACGTCACTGCGCTGCGCTGTACGGTCTTCGCCGCCTTGCGGATTCAGTGCAGGATCAGGGGAATAATTACACCCGTTTTATCTGCGTATCAAAAACTCTGGCAATCTATCCGGGTGCGGATAAGACAAGCCTCATGCTAACCGTCCCGCACAGGCCCGGCTCCCTGTATAACGTCCTGTCCCGTTTTTATATTCACGGCATTAACCTGATAAAGCTCGAAAGCCGGCCGATTCCCGACAGGGATTTTGAGTTTATGTTCTATTTCGACCTCGATATGCCCGTATACTCGCCTTCGCTGAGCAGGGCTTTGACTGAGCTGAATGGCTTGTGCGAGGAGTTTTACTACCTCGGCAGCTATTCGGAAGTGGTATGACCCGATGCGGTACGGACTTCTCGGGGAACACCTGTCCCACAGTTTTTCCCCGCAAATCCACGCAGAACTTGGCGATTACGAGTATTTCCTGCATGAAAAAGCGCCGGAGGAGCTTGAAGGCTTTCTGCGGCACGGGGATTTCGACGGTCTGAACGTCACAATCCCATACAAAAAAGCCGTTGTCCCTTTTTGTTCAGGCATGTCTGACATAGCGCGGGCAATCGGCAGCGTGAACACACTGATCCGACGGCCGGATGGCTTGCTGTATGGCGAAAACACTGATTATTTCGGCTTTGATTACTTGCTTAAAAAGTCAGGCGTAGATCCAACCATGGGGAAAACTCTTATCCTTGGCAGCGGCGGCTCGTCACTCACCGTACAGGCCGTCCTGCGCGCCGAATCAGCGCGGGAAATCGTCATTGTATCGCGCAGCGGTTCCGATAACTATGATAACATCGGCAAACACGGCAACGCAATTATGATCGTCAACACAACGCCTGTCGGCATGTACCCGGGAAACGGCGTATCCCCTCTGCCTGATATGAGTATTTTCAAGAGCTGCCGGGCGATTATCGATCTTATCTACAACCCAATCAGGACAGAACTGCTGCTGCAGGCGGAGGAACTCGGCATTTTAGGCCTCGGCGGTCTTGCGATGCTGTCGGCGCAAGCGAAAAAGGCGGCAGAGCATTTCACAGGCGCAGCAATACCAAACGGGATTATCGAAACGATAACCTCAAAAATCGCCCGTCTTATGCAAAATATAGTACTAATCGGAATGCCGGGCTGCGGCAAGTCAAGCATCGGCGCGACGCTCGCAGAATCTCTTAACCGTGAGTTTGCCGATACGGATGACCGTATAGTTCAATCAGAAGGCAAACCAATCCCCGCCATCTTCAATGATGACGGCGAGGACTCATTCCGCGATATGGAGACTGCCGCGCTGCGGGAGTTCTGTAACCGGAGCAGCCTTGTCATTGCAACGGGCGGGGGCGTAATAAAGCGGCCGGAAAACCTACGGATAATCAGGCAAAACGCCACAGTCATTTTTTTGGAAAGAGACCCGGCAGAACTGCCAACTTCAGGCAGGCCGCTATCTCAGCGTGACGGCATCGAAGCATTGGCAGCAGAGCGACTGCCGATATACAAGCAATGGAGCGACCACACGGTCAAAGTCAGCGGCATAAAGCAAACAGCAGCAAGTATCAAAAAACTCCTGGAAAGCCCGGTTATCTAACCCCCTGTCCCAAACTATACCTCATCAACTCATTTAAAGGTGCTTCCAAATGAAAAAAATCCTTATCATCAACGGCCCGAATATCAACTTACTTGGCCTGCGCGAACCGGAGATTTACGGTGCGCAGAACTATACCAGCCTGCTTGAATTCATAAAAAAAGCCGCTGCCGAAGCCGGATTTTACGCGCATTGCTTCCAGTCCAACTCAGAGGGCGCAATCGTTGATGAGATTCAGCGGGCTTACGGTGAGTACGACGGCATCGTCATCAACCCCGCAGCTTATACTCACACAAGCATAGCCATACCCGACGCGCTGAAAGCAGTGGGCATTCCTGCAGTCGAGGTGCATTTATCCGATATACAAAAGCGCGAAGCATACAGGCGGATATCCTATACATCCGAAGCCTGCATTGCTACCGTGGCCGGTAAAGGCTTCAAAGGATACCGCGAAGCTATAAAGCTACTGGTACCCTTCTTGCTAAGTTAATCGGAACGTTCCGATAACGCGCACGTTAAGGCATCGAACATAATCGGCCTTGTAATGATAGTCACCTTTGTAAGCTTCTGCCCGGTCGGTATACTCGTGACGGGGATAGCAACATCCTCTGCTTAAACGGTCATGGGCGTACGCTTAAAAACGTTCTATCGGCGTTAACAGTTACAGAATTAATGTCATTCACAGTTAGTTCCATCCCTTTTACATTCAGGGAAAACTGATACGTGGCTGGGGCTTGCGTAAAGTCAGTGCCGAGAGTTATTCGCCATGCCCTCACAATGCTCTCGTCATAATAGTTTTCCACCGGCATATCCATAAGATTTGAAAAAGTAACCGTGTTCGGTACTCCGTCAACATACACCGTTACATCCCGGATTTCATCCGCCGTCAGCCACGTATCACCTTCCCAATTTGAATGAAAGTAGATGAAGCAATAAGAAATTGATTTTACTGTCCGGATATCAGAATTTTCACCTTCTGAAAGCACCGGGAAAATAGCACTCAAACCTCTGTCTGTTGCGGCAGCAGCCTCAGATCTGCCCTGTGTCTGCTCTGCCGTTTTCTGGGATTCCGCCGCGCCCGCGCCTGTGGAGGTGATTGCTGCGGTGTGATAATAACCTGCGGAAATAGCAGTGATATTTCTCCAGCTTGATACATCGTACTGTCCGTCGGTGTTGCGTCCGACCGCAACGACCGTGCCGTCGGAGCGAAGACCGACGATATGACCATATCCTGCCGATACGGCAACAATATCACTCCAATCGGCGACTTCACTTATGCCAAAATAAGTGCTATCTCCCACATACAAGACCGTGCCGTCAGACTTGAGCCCTACGGCGTGGCGCTCTCCGGCAGACACCGCCACAATGTCCTGCCAATCGCTTACTTGATGCCCTGAGTAGTTAATATACCCTATCCCGACAACAGTGCCGTCGGATTTAAGGCCAAGAGCATTATATGTTCCGGCGGAGACTGCCACAATATCATGCCAACCTGAGAACTCCTCCAAAAACTGACTGTCAAATTCTTTATGTCCCGCTACTATGACCGTCCCATCGGATTTAAGTCCGATGGTGCGGGATCTTCCGGCGGAGACAGCCACAATGCCGCGCCAATCTGATACGTCGCACTGGCCGTCATCGTTTGATCCGGCAGCCGCAACGGTCCCATCGGATTTAAGTCCAACGGTATGATTTGCCCCCGCGGAGATCTCAACGATATCACGCCAATCCGAAACATCGCACTGTCCGTACCGGTTGTTTCCAACCGCTATGACCGTGCCGTCGGGTTTTAGTCCGACGGTAAATGCGACATCAGCGGAAAATCCACCCATGTCGGGCGGGGGACCGCCTCCGGCGGAGATTTCAATGATGTCATGCCAATTTGAAACAGACCGTTCAAAAAACCCGGTTTGCACTACATTGTAATTCAGCGGCGCCTCCGGCGCTGTACTTCCGTCAGCGTTGGCGGGGCTATCGGACGGCGCGATCATATCATCGGAAAACGAACTGCCGTTTTGTGCGATCACGTTATTATCGGAAACACCATCAATCCGCATAATCGCATCATCGCCGCCCGATTCGCCCTGCAAGGCGAGCGCAAGTACGATTGCAATGACCAGGCAAGCCGCTATGACCGCCGCGATGATTTTTTTTTTGTTGTTCGTAGGGGACGGCGTCCTCGACGTCCCGATTTGCTGCCCCATGTTTGGCCCCTGCGGAACTCCCCCCATGCCCCCTTCGCGCACTAAAGGGGTTCCGCCCGCAGACGGCGGGGGCTGTTCCCACCGCTGCGGTGCAGCGATTGGCGCAACCTCCGCGCTCTCATCGTCCACTGATAACTGACGACTGTCAACTGACGACCCCGCCGTAGGCGGCAGCAGCGCTGCGAACAACTCGGCTATCGTCCGAAAACGGTTCTCATGACGGACGGCAAGACCTTTCATAATGGCAGCTTCCTGATGACCCGGCAGTACGATGCCCAACATGCCCGGCATTGCAAGCGTGTCTTCCATCATCCGGTCTAATGAGTTTTCCGGCGTAACCCCGGTAATCGCCTTGTATATGGTTGCCGAAAGCGCATACACGTCGGTATGCGGTCCCTGCTGGCCTTTTGACGTGTACTGCTCGGCGGGGGCGTAACCGTGCTTGAGCATGACGGACAGGCTTTTATTGCCGTCTTCCGCGAATTCCCTTGCCGCGCCGAAGTCCAGGAGCTTCAAACTGCCGTCTCGGGTTATCATGATATTGTCGGGGCTTATGTCACGGTGGATGATGCCGCTCTCATGGACTTGGGAAAGTGAGGCAAACACAGGCTTCATCATTTCAAAAACCTGCGCAGCCGGGAGCTTGCCGCCCATATCAACAAGATAGCCCTTTAGCGTCTGCCCCTCTATATATTCCATGACAATGTAAGCCGTGCCGTTTTCGACGAAAAAGTCGTTGACCATAACAATGCCGGGGAGCATTCTGAAGCGGGCAAGGCGCTTTGCTTCGTCCACAAACCGCTCCCTGCCTTTTGTAAATTGCTCGCCATGCTCGCCGCCAACGGGCTGTACGCTTAACGATACGGTAGTGGAGCGCATCACCAGGCCCGTGGGGTAATATTCCTTTACGGCTACTTTTACTTCCAAATTCAAATCATAGCCAATGTAGGTAATGCCGAATCCGCCTTCGCCCAGAACTTTACCTATCATATATTTGCCGTTGAGAATTGTGCGCGGCTGCAACCGATAGAGGGCATCCGGGGGCAAACCGGGGTCATACCCGCATACATGGCAGATGATCCCGCTTGTGTGTAATTGCGAGAAACAGCCCAAACAGAGCTGTTCAAGGTTTTCAAAACTCATCACAAAACTCCAAGATATATTAAATCCGCGCAGACTTGTTTACATTGGCCACTACAGAAAACGAAACTCTCACGCACGATTAATATAGCACAAAGCACAAACGGTTTCCACCAATTTATCTGACAAAATCTTACTTCTTGACTAGCAAATAAATATATTGTATCATAAGATATCAGTTTTATAGAACAAAGGCGTTCATCAAACGGCTCGGGAGAAGTTGGTTACCGATATGCCGTAGGATGGATGCCTTTTTTCAGATTGAAAGGGTGAGCGCTTTTGTCAATAAGCAGCAGGGTAAGTACCGGGATGGCGGCGCTGCAAAGGGGTTTGAAGTATGATTGCACAGGAGGGGAGAGCATGAACCCTAAATTCGTTTTCGTGACAGGCGGCGTCATATCGGGGCTCGGCAAAGGCATAACAGCAGCGTCACTTGGACGGCTATTGAAACAGCGCGGGCTGAAGGTCGCGGCGCAAAAGCTCGACCCGTACATGAACGTAGACCCCGGGACTATGAACCCGTTTCAACACGGAGAGGTTTTCGTTACCGACGACGGCGCGGAAACAGACCTTGACCTCGGCCATTACGAGCGGTTTATCGATGAAAACCTGACAAGATTCAGCAGCCTAACCTCCGGCAAGGCATACTGGAGCGTTTTGGAACGCGAGCGCGCAGGCGGTTATCTTGGGCGCACCGTTCAGGTCATACCGCACCTGACTGAAGAAATAAAGAATTTCATATACTCCGGTGCCGAAGAAAGCCGCGCCGACGTGCTTATCGCCGAAATTGGCGGCACGGTAGGTGACATCGAAAGCCAACCATTTTTAGAGGCCATTCGGCAGATTTCGCTTGAAAAAGGCTACGATAACTGTCTGTTTGTCCATGTGACTTATATCCCTTACTTGAAGTGTTCGGGTGAGCATAAATCCAAACCCACGCAGCATTCCGTCAAGGAACTGCGCTCCATCGGCATTTCGCCTGACGTTATCGTCGCGCGTGCCGACGAGAAGCTCAGCGCCGGAATCAAGGAGAAAATATCGCTGTTTTGCAACGTGGACCCTGATTGCGTTATAGAGAACACCACAGTTTCCTCATTGTATGAAGCGCCGCTCATGCTCAATCAAAACGGCTTGGACACAGTCGTGTGCCGCAAACTGAGGCTTCAAGTCCCCAAACCGGATTTAACCGAATGGCAGAAGATGGTAGGCAAGATTGGCGATAGGGCGCGAGAGGTCTGCATAGCGATTGTCGGGAAATATGTTCAGTTGCACGATGCGTATCTGTCCGTTATCGAGAGCCTGAACCACGCGGGGTTTGAGCTCGGCGTGAGAGTGAACATCAGATGGGTCGATAGCGAGGATGTGACCTTTGAACACGCGGCGGAGCTTCTGTGCGGGGTAGATGGCATGGTTATCCCCGGCGGTTTTGGCGACAGGGGGATTGAGGGGAAAATCGCCGCCAGCTGTTACGCACGGGAAAACGATGTGCCGTTTCTGGGCCTTTGCCTCGGAATGCAAGTAGCGGCAATAGAGTTCGCACGGAATGTGTGCGGATTGGAGGGAGCTAATTCGAGCGAGTTTGACGAGGGTTCAAATCATCGCGTGATCGATTATATGCCCGGTCAAGCGGATATGGCAGGCAGCGGCGGAACTATGCGGCTTGGCGCGTATCCATGCAAGATAGAGCGCGGCACGAGGCTATTCGAATTGTATGGAGCCGAGCTGGTAAGCGAGCGGCATCGCCATCGTTTTGAGTTCAATAACGAGTATTCGGAGCGCCTTATGCGTGCGGGACTCGTCATTTCCGGGCAGTCGCCGGACGGAGGTCTTGTCGAAGCTTTCGAGCTGCCGGGTTGCCGGTTCTTCGTAGGAGTGCAATTCCATCCCGAGTTCAAAAGCCGCCCCAATAAGCCGCACCCGCTGTTTCTGGGACTAATAAGAGCAACGATTTGATTAAGACGCAGGACTTTCCAGTAGTTGCGGGGGAGAGATTTGAACTCTCGACCTTTGGGTTATGAGTTATAAGGTATACTACCCGCATTGTCCCTTATTGTTTCGTAATGCTTGGTATTACAGCGTTTCCCGAGTTAATGCTCTTAGCATCGTAGCCTATCATATGTGAGCAAATCGCGAGCAGTATTTATCATTGTTGCAGACGCATCAAACCATCCGCTTTAACCGTATAGGCATATGCTTCAAGATTCGCTCTCCTGAGATATCTCAGCGGTATAATATCTTCGCAATAGATTCTTTGCTCAGCAAACTCGTTTGGATCATTGACCTGGACAAACTCTGTCCCGGTCAGCAGGCATGCTGCCATATACAGAACTTTAGCTGCACGGACGGCGGCAACTTCAGGAGTATAGTTTTCAGCATAGATGTGACCCCTGAGATTACGGATACCTTTTACATAAAATGGATACTCAACTGCATTAACCTTGCCGCGAGAAGCGATACATAGCGCAGCCTCGAATGTATCCCTTAGACAGTCAGCGGTGCTCACGCTGATTCCGCGGTAAAATATTTCCGCTTGTGCAATCCTTGTATATGTATTGCGTACTTTCTGATAGTCAGCGAACACGTCAAGCAGAGAACACACATCATAAAACTGCTTTATGACCTCCATGTCTTTTTTTGCATTCAGGGGAATCCCCGTTGTGTGCGGCGCAAAGGCTGTCATTTTATCAGCAAGAATACAATCTGCACTCGGGATACTGACTGTTAGATATTCTGGCATCGTCAATAACAGCTCATTACGGATTTCCTTGGCAACAAGTTCATCGTAATGATTGTCCTCAAAAAGCACGTCAAGGAGAATATATATCGGGCGGTTGTTGATTGGCGAGTTATATGTGAATTTGAAGTGTCGCTTTTCTATTTTGACCTCGCTATATCGCTTCTGTTCCTCAAATTGCCGGAATGGGAATATCTCAGAAGCCTTCCGTATATACCCATCCAAATCTGTGCCGGGCTGTACTACGATATCTATATCGGTAGACAACCTTCGGGGTTGCTCCATCAACAGCATGAGGCAAGTGCCGCCTTTGAAAATAAACGGTGTTTTAACCCGTGCAATGGCCTCAAGCAACCCGAACGCATATACGGTCCGCTCAAGCAAGGCAGGGTCGCGTTGGTTTATCTTTTGCAGATTTCTTATATGTGTCTCATTAAAATTGTCGCGTAACAGCATTTCATTGCTCCGTTTTTAGTATAATCCCTGTTTTTTCTTTTATGAACCTCTTTATCCTTTTTTCAGCGGCACGCCTTCTTGCGTACCTGAAAAGGCAACTCTCGTTGACTACGTATCTTGTAAACGCATTTTCAAATACTGCTTCATACTCGCTTTCACTTATGGATTCTTGCAATAGTGGCACTGACATCAGATCAACTAGAATGTTTTCAATTCTCGCATGCCATTTTTGCTTTATCCCTCTGGGGGTTTCCGTAATCATCTTCATGATGACAATCATGTTATCAACCCAATACTGATGGAAAACCTCTACCGAGGGATTTAGCAATACTTTCCCCGTGTAGGCTTCCTTCAATGTGTCAAAAACGAAATCCATAATATCGCTTTCCACAGAAACGAAAATGGTATTGTGCGCAAGTTGGTGGTTAACAAATTCGTTTAGCTGGAGAAGCTCAAATAATATGAAGTCAATGTAGGGGTATTTTTCTATAATTGTTCTTGCCACGTCGTTGGAGGTATCGGAGTACGTGTATTCGTATCGGCGCACATCCTGTCCGGGGACGCAATAAGTATTACGGCCAACTCGCACAATAGCGCCAGCATTCAGCATTTCATGGAGCTTTTTTCTCAAGGATTCATCTCCGGCGTCAAAACCGTTATCTCGTAATACTTGATAGAAATCTTTAATGTTGAAAGTGCTATGCTTAGCCAATACTTGAATATGCTCAGAAAACATATTGCAATCATCTCAATTCTTGTTGATAGCAAATCGCAGTAGTGCATAGTGCTGCAAAAATGCTGGCCTAGTTCCTATTATAGATAAAAGAGATGCGAAATGTCAATACCATATCGGCAATATCTGCCAATAATTGCCGATATGGTATCTTTTGCCACTTCATCCCTCCGGTTTCAAAGCGAACCCGCGAATGGGATGTCATGGCTACGCAAAATAATCCATTGCTTCGTTAAGTAATGATTAGAGTTGCTTGATGTTGACCGCACAGCAACTATCAGACAACGGCGAACCTGTTTAGTCATGTCGCTCCCCGCAATAAGATTAACCTGATAACTGGGTTAGCAGACGCATTGGGGTCTGCGGGAAAACAACGATAACGCCGCTAGCGAGCATGCGAAGGAGTTTATACGTCGCAATATGAGGCGTATAACGAAAAATACGCCCATTTCCGGATGGCTTGCAATAGTAACAGGTAAAACGCCCTTTTACAACTGTCTCTATTTTCATCTGTTCAGCTTTGGTTTTTTCTGCTATAATCCTCTTGTCCAATAAAAGGAAAGCGGGTTGTGATTATGCGGATTTGGGATGAGGCTTTTGATGTTTTGGTGGTCGGATCCGGTTTTGCGGGGCTGTGTGCAGCTATCGAGGCTTCGTCCCTCGGTGCCTCAGTCCTTGTTTTGG